>ENA-ORXI01000524-ORXI01000524.1-sediment-metagenome-genome-assembly--contig:-NODE-524-length-31834-cov-3.927355_pt1 | contig 31834 bp, 28 predicted proteins | sample MGYA00237861_ERZ511468 | MGnify/ENA primary metagenome ERZ511468 (study PRJEB26299, sample SAMN06266213) | sediment metagenome | isolation source: Hudson Canyon methane seep mesocosm | place: USA:Hudson... | reverse complement strand
ATAACATTCCCACCAAGAATCCCATCTTTTGGCCTCTATATTAACAACAACAGCTTGTCTGCCAAAAATTTCTGCGGCCTTATTGATAATATCAGGGTTTTTTTGTACTGCATGAGTATTGATAACAACTTTATCGGCACCGACATGAATAAGTTTAGAAAAATCTTCAATCGTTTGAACTCCACCACCAACTCCAAAAGGTATAAATAATTCATTTGCACTTTCTTCTATATGATCATATAAAATTTCTCGTTGATATAGCGAAGCGACAATATCAATATACATAACTTCGTCCGCACCTTGTTCATAATACTTTTTTGATAGAGTTTTGGGTAATCCAACTTTTCTTAAACCTTCAAAATGAATAGGTTTCACAACATAAGGTGGTTTAACATCTAATTTTGCAATTATTCTTGTTCTCATCTATTCTCCTACACTTTTATATCATAAAATGATTTTTTTAATATATTGTTTAAATTTGTACTTAATAAAATATCTTTAATTTTTATACTAGCGCCACCGTTATCATACGGGTTTTCACTATTTTCTAAAATATTTTTAAAGTTATCATTATACACTTTATCTATTGTTTCTAAAATTAAAGTCTTTAAAGGTAAACAATCAAGTACACTTTGTGCTTGTATTCTACCTTTTTGTCTATCACCAATATTTATAGTAGCTATTTTAAAAGATGGTGCTTCAAGAAGGCCACTTGAACTGTTACCTATCACAAAATTCATATATTGTAATGCGGATAAATATCTTAGTTGACCCAAAGATGTAAAACATACAGACTTCATACTATTTACACGTGTATATTCATCACACATACTATTAATAATTCTTCCATTTGTATCAGAGTTTGCTTTTGTAAATATAATATTTGTATCTTTTAGAGTATCTAATGCGTCAAGTAACTCTTGAAATTGCTCCCTAGCAGTTTGATTTTCCAAAGTAACAGGATGAAATGTGACTAATATATTTTTTTCATTTAATTTAAAGTCAATAGATTTTTCAAATTCTTCTTTAGTTAATAAAGTAAGTTTTTTAATGTTATCTATTCCTAATCCGCCAACATTAAATACTCTTTCTGGACTTTCACCTAACTGAATAACTCTATTTTTATATGTTTCAGTTGCAGTAAAATGCAAATGACTCATTTTTGTAATACTATGCCTAATTGATTCATCAAAAGCACCTTCTGTGGTTTCTCCTCCATGTAAGTGTGCAATTGGTATATTTAAAATCATTGCACTACTTGCAGCTGACAAAATTTCATATCTATCTCCCAATAATACAACTATATCAGGATTTAATTCATCGAAACTCTCAGAAAAAGAAATTTGCGATAAACCCATCGATTTAGAAATTCCAACTGAGGTATCGGAAGATAAAAGCATCTCAATTTTCTTATCTATTTTGAAATCTTTTTCTATTTCCTTATATGTTGAGCCAAATTCAGGGGACATATGCATTCCAGTAACTATCAATTGAAGTTCTAATTCACACTCAGCCTCAATCTCCTTTATCAGCCAATATAAAAGTCCATACTCTGCTCGGGTACCTGTTACAACACATATTTTTCTTTTATTCATATTTGTTCATCTTTTTCGTAATCTTTTATTGCAACTAAACCAATGACTTCATCCCATCTCATTGGGTTCATGCCATTCCCTGGTCTTTTTATTGCTAAATTACCTTCTGTCAAAACCTCACCTTTTTTAATTTTATTTTTTGCAACGATAGATTTTCTTGCAGTTTTCATGTTTGGGATTTCACTCTTACTGGCTTTTTTTATCCCATTACCTAAAGCCAATTCAATATTTCTTATTGCTTTAACCATTGAGTTTAATTCATCTGGTTCTAGTGATGCTTTATGGTCTGGGCCATCCATGTTTTTATCCAATGTAAAATGTTTTTCAATACAACTTGCACCCATTGCAACTGCTGCTATATCAACTTCAATTCCTAGTGTATGATCACTATACCCATATGCAATATCAAATGTATTCCCAATTGTAATCATTGCTTTTAAATTTACATCTTTCATAGGAGTTGGATACATAGTATTTGCATGTAAAACAGTAATATTAGATTTTTTTGTACCATAACCAATAAGAATATCTAAGGCATCTTCAATTTCTCTCATATTAGACATACCCGTAGATAATATTATATCTTTTTTTAAACTACCTATTTTTCTAAGATATGGAAGATTTGTAATTTCGCCGCTAGGTATTTTAAATATTTTCAAACCTAAGTCATTTAACAAATCAATACTATCATGGTCAAAAGGAGTTGATAAGAACATTATATTTTTACTTTTACAGTAAAAAATTAACTCATTATGAGTATTTATATCTAATTCTAATTTTTTAATCATATCAAATTGAGATTCTTCACTGTTTGTTGTTTCTTTTTGATAGTCTGCTTTAGAAGCATTTTTACTGACTAGATTTTCTGCTTTAAACGTTTGAAATTTAACTGCATCAGCACCAGCTTCAGATGCCACATCAATAAGCCTTTTGGCAAGTTCAATAGATCCATTATGATTAACTCCTGCTTCAGCAATTATAAAAACACTCATTTTACAAAACTCCCTGCATTAACAAAACTATTTATTTTAATATATTCTTTTGAGGTAGAATTACTACCAACAAAAGTATTTTCTGTTACTATTACTCCACCATTTATAACTGATGCAGTTGAAATATGACAATTATCTTCAATGATACTATCATGTTCAATGAGTGCTTTAGTATTTATTATACAATTATTACCAATTGTAACTGACGCGTTAACCAAAGCATGATGCATAATTATTGTACCTTCACCAATGATTGAATGTTTAGAAACATAAGATAAAGGAGAGACAATTTTAGGCAATATAAATCCAATATTTTTTAGATTATTAAATATCTTTATTCTTATATCTGCTGATTGTATTTGTCCAACTGAAACAAATGCATATTTATATTTTTTAGATAAATTTTCGAGATCTTCATCACAACCAATTATTTTATAACCCAATATTTTCTTACCAATTAACTCTTTTTTATCAATAATTCCAACAATTTTATATTTGTTTTCTTGTTCAATTACATCTATAACGCTATGACAATGTCCACCACCACCAATCAATAATATTTCTTCCATTATATAACCACACTACTAGAAATATTTACAACTCTTTGTTCTAAATATTTTGAATTATCTAGATTTGCACATTGAGAGTTTTTAAACATACTTAGTTCATTCATTAGTTTCCAAATAGGTCTTGTCATTACACCATTTTTATTTGTAAATTCTAAAAAATCATCTCTTTTTTTTATATCTTTTACTAAAACTGATTGTAACCAATAGTTTGATTTTGAATCTTTTGGTTCTTCTATGAAGTTAACATCTACATTAGACTCAAAAAAATCTTTATATTTCAAAGCCAAATCTTTTTTACTTTTAAAAAAAACATCCAATTGTTCTAATTGTGCAAGTAATAATGCTGCATTTAAATTTGGCATTCTATAATTAAAAGCAATTTCATCATGAACATATTCCCATTTATGAGGAACTTTTGCCGTTGTAGTTAAATATTTAGCCTTATGAGCTAGAGTTTCATCGTCTGTCACGATGACCCCTCCACCACCACTAGTGATGATTTTATTGCCATTAAAAGAAAAAGCTCCCAGTTTTCCAAAAGTACCTGTATGTTTCTTTTTATAATAAGTCCCAAGACTTTCAGCTGCATCTTCAACCAAAATTATATTCCAGTTCTCACATATCTCTTTTATTTCTTCTATTTTACAACTGTGCCCAAAGGTATGCATAGGAACACAAGCTTTTATTGTTCTATTTGTAGTTTTATTAATACATTGTTTATTAACGACTTCACAATTATTTTCTAAAAAGTTTCTTAATGATTTGGGAGACAATCCCATGGTATCTAAATCAACATCTACAAATATTGGTTTTGCTCCAATATAAGATATGGCATTACAAGTAGCAATAAATGTCAATGGCTGGGTTATGACCTCATCTTCACTTCGTACATTTGATAGTATAAGTGAAATATGCAAAGCTGAAGTACCATTTACAGTAGCAATTGCATATTTACTGCCTACTTTCTTAGCAAATTCTTCTTCAAACATATCTACATATTTGCCAACACTTGAAACAAAGGTTGAATCAATACAATCATTTAAGTACTTCTTTTCATTTCCAATAAATCTTGGTTCATGTAAGGGAATAAACTCTTTTGTTTTATATATTTTTTGAATAAAATCTACAATTCTTTGCATCTTACATTTTTCCATCAAGATATTTTCCAGTTTCTTTATGTCCAAAGTCAGGAATCATTTTGAAAAACTCTTTTACAATATCTTCTTTTTCCCAAGATAAGTCTTTTTTAAAACCTTTGATAGTTTCTTCAAAATTATTTAATTTATCTTCATTAAAGATCGCCTCATTTTTAATAACACCAAGATTTTCAAATCGATTAATATCTACAATCTCACTCTCAGTAAAAAATTCTTCAAAATCTTTTTCACCAGTAGTATCACTTGTTATAAATAAACATGGCCACTTCCCTTGACTTGGCAACGTTTTGACCAAATTTCTAGCTTCGTCTTCACTTTCACACAAGTAAGGTTCATATCCCAGGTTTTTCAAATACTTAACAGCAATATCAGCAAAAGATATTAAATGCAAATCTTCACTTAATTTAGGAAAGAATACATCTCTATTTTCACCAAAAATGCAAGACATCAAACACAGTTCACCTGATTCTTGTGGCGTTACAAAATATCTTTTTATATCATGGGGGGCAACAATTGGTTGATTTTTTTGAATTCGTTGATTAAATCCATGAAGTAAAGAACCATCTGAGAAGGCTACATTAGCAAATCTAGCAGTAGAAATATTAATCTTTAGTGATTTTCGCATCAGAAACATTTCCATAATTCTTTTGCTTGCGCCCATCATATTAACTGGATTCGCAGCTTTATCGGTTGAAACGCAAAAATATTTTTTTGTCCCATTTTCTATTGACTGTTGAAGAGTTTTGTCTGTATTAAAGATATTCACATCGATCATTCTCATAAGCGTAAATGGATCTTTTTCACTTCTTACATGTTTAAGTGCTGACAAATTTAATACATAATCATATTTACCATCATTTTTAATAAAACTATCATATTCAATTGAGCCAATATCAAGTGCAAATGTTTGAAAATCCCCATTTATATATCCAAAACTACTTCTTATATCTCGAACCAATTCAACCATATTATTTTCACTTATATCAACAACATGGAGCTTTGTAGGATTTCTCTTGAAAATTTCCTTAGTAACGGCTTGTCCAATTGAACCCGCACCCCCAATTACCAAAAACGACGATTTAGAAATAATGTCTTTTAATCTTTCATTATTACGATTTATATCATTGACAAATAATTCTGAATCCCTACCAATTAAGCTTAATACTTTATTCATTATATATTATTCCTATACCATTGATACATATTTTCAACACCTTCTTCCAACTCAACTTTATGTTTCCATCCTAAATCATGAAGCTTAGAAGGATTAGTCAATTTCACCATAGTACCATCAGGTTTTGTATCATTAAAATAGAATTTTCCATCAAATCCAACAACCTTTTTTATCAAATTTGCCAAATCTCTTATTGAAATATCAACTCCTGTTCCAATATTAATATGAGTGTTTATTATCTTTTTATCATTTGAAGTGTATGTATCTTTAAAATCTCTATTTTCGAGTAGAAAGATACATGCATCAGCCATATCTTCAGAATATAGAAATTCTCTCCTAGGTTTTCCACTTCCCCATATTTCAACTTGATTTTCATTTATACCAAAGTTTTCAAGGTAGATTTTTGCTTCATCTAAAGTTTTTACATTTAAGTCATTAATAACTTCATCATATTTCTTTTCATTTAAAAGTTTTGCTAGATATATTTTTCTAATAAGTGCAGGCAATACATGAGATTTTTCTAAATCAAAATTATCATTAGGTCCATATAGGTTTGTTGGCATTACGGATATAAAGTTTGTCCCATATTGGAGGTTATATGATTCACACATCTTTATACCTGAAATTTTTGCTATAGCATATGGTTCATTTGTATATTCAAGTTGAGACGTCAATAAACTCTCTTCATTCATAGGTTGAGGAGTATTTTTAGGATAAATACAAGTACTTCCTAAAAACAAAAGTTTGGTTACTTTATATTTGTATGCATTATGTATCACATTATTTTGAATTTGAAGATTTTCATATATAAAATCAGCTCTGTATGTATTGTTTGCAATAATACCACCAACTTTAGCTGCAGCAAGTATTACATACTCAGGTTTTTCAGTTTTAAAAAAATTTTCAACTTCTAATTGGTCTATTAAATCCAACTCTTTATGAGTCCTATATACAAGATTTGTATAACCTTTTGATAAAAGGTTATTAACTATTGCTGAACCAACCAAGCCTTTGTGCCCAGCGATATATATTTTTGAATTTTTATTCATGCAACAATCTTATTCAAAATAATTCATAGTTATATAACCACCATCTTTTAAATACTGATCTTTAGTCATAAGTTTGAGATCAGATTCCATCATATCATGTACTAGTTCTTCTAGCTTATATTCTCTTTTCCAACCAAGTTTCTTTTCAGCTTTAGAAGGATCACCTAAAAGTAAGTCAACTTCTGTGGGTCTAAAGTATTTTGGATCAACTGCTACTACTTGCGTTCCAATTTTCACTTGATAATTGGGATTACTACAAGATACAACATATCCCTTTTCCTCAACACCTTTTCCTTTAAACTCGATTTCAATACCGGCATAAGAAAATGACATTTTTACAAAATCTCTTACTGTTGTCGTGATACCTGTAGCTATCACCCAATCTTCTGCTTCTTTGGCCTGAAGAATCATCCACATCATACGAACATAATCTTTGGCATGTCCCCAATCTCTTTTAGAGTCAAGATTACCTAGATAAAGTTTATCTTGAAGTCCAAGTGCAATTTTTGATGCTGCTCTAGTAATTTTTCGAGTAACAAAGGTCTCTCCACGTACTGGAGATTCATGATTAAAAAGTATTCCATTACAAGCAAATATTCCATATGCTTCTCTATAGTTTACAGTAATCCAATAAGCATACATTTTTGCAACCGCATAAGGTGACCTTGGGTAAAAAGGTGTTGTTTCGCTTTGAGGAGTTTCTTGTACTTTTCCATATAATTCAGAGGTACTTGCTTGATATATTTTTGTTTTCTTAGTAAGTCCCAAGAGTTTTACAGCTTCTAAAATCCTGAGTGTTCCTGTTCCATCTGCATTTGCAACATATTCAGGTGTTTCAAAAGAGACCGCAACATGAGACATTGCTGCCAGATTATAAATCTCATCAGGTTGGACTTCTTGTATAATTCTAGTAAGATTCATACTATCAGTCATATCTCCATAATGAAGGATTAAATTTCTATTTTCAACGTGTGGATCTTGATATAAATGATCTATTCTATCCGTATTAAATGAACTCGCTCTTCTTTTAATACCATGAACGATATAATCTTTTTTTAGAAGAAATTCCGCTAGGTAACTTCCATCTTGTCCTGTAATTCCTGTTATTAGAGCCACTTTTCTACTTCTCTTACTCACTTCTATTCTCCTCTATCAAAGTCATCTTCAATTCTAATAATATCATCTTCACCAGTGTATTCACCCACTTGAGCTTCAATAATAACCAAGGGTACTTCTCCTTTATTCTCAAGTCGATGAATTTCACCAGCTTTTATATAAGTAGATTCATTTGGATTAACAATAAAAACTTTATCTTCAACTGTAACCGTTGCAATTCCACTTAATACAACCCAATGCTCATTTCTATGAAAATGTTTCTGTAATGAAATTCTGCACCCTACTTTAACTTCAATTTTTTTAATCTTATACCCAATATCTTCTTCTAAAATAGTATATGTTCCCCAAGGTCTATGAGCAGTTAAATGAATATTATCTAGATTACTTACTTTTTTTATTTGTTTAACAATTTCTTTTACTTTTTGAGAACTACCTTTTTTAGAAATAAGAAGAGCATCTCCCGTATCTACTATAATTAAATCGTCAACATCTATTGTTGCTATGTACTTATCTTTACCATATATTAGATTATTAGCACTGTTAATTGATATATGTCTTTTGTTTATAGTATTTTTATTCTCATCTTTTTCTAACTCTTCATATAATGCATCAAAACTTCCAATATCCGACCAATCAATATTACTTGGAATTACTTTTACTTTTTCAGATTTTTCCATTACCGCATAATCAATACTATTTTCTGGTATATTTATCATATCATCATGTTTAATTCTAATCATAACATTATTAGATGCATTTTTAAGAGCCACTAAGCATTTATCATATATCTCATTTGAATATTTTTTTAATTCATCTAAAAATACTCCCGCTTTAAAACAGAACATTCCTGAATTCCAGTAATAGTTTCCTAGTTCTAAATATTTTTCTGCTGTTTCTAGATCAGGCTTTTCGTGAAAAGCTTTTACATCTAAACCCTCAGATTCTATATACCCAAAGCCTGTTTCGGGAAAAGTTGGAGTAATACCAAAGGTAACCAAATGATTTTCGTCAGCTAATTTTTTTGCAACTTTAAGTACTTTTTCATACTCAAGTTCATTATTAATTAAATGGTCACTTGGCGTTACCAAAACTATTTCATCATAATCCAAAGACATACATGCCAATGCAATTGCAGGAGCAGTGTTTTTTCCTATTGGTTCAAGTAAATATTTATTATTGAATTTATTAAGTTCTTCTAACTGGTCGAAGGCTAAGAAATATTGCTCAGTATTGGAAACTATTAACTGAGAACTACATACTTTCGAGTTTCGCTCGACTGTTAATTGAAATAATGATTTATTATCAAAAAGCTTCACAAACTGCTTTGGCATCAAGGTTCTGCTTATGGGCCAAAGTCTGGTTCCATTTCCTCCGCACAAAATTATATTAGTCAATTAGTAATTCTCCGTTTTCTAACTTGTATATCTTTTCACATCTATCTAGAGTTGTTAATCGGTGTGCAATTATGATTAATGTTTTTCCATTACTAATATCATAAATTTCATTCATTATTTGTTTTTCAGTATCATCATCCAGAGCTGATGTTGCCTCATCAAGAACTAATATTTCAGGACTGGTATATAAAGCTCTGGCTATTGCAATTCTTTGTTTCTGACCGCCACTTAAAAGTATACCACCTTCTCCAACAAGAGTTTTTTGCCCCTTTTTACCATACAAAAAATCATATATTTTTGCTTTTTTTAAACAATCATCGATTTTTTCTTTATCATAAGGCTCGCCAAAGGCTATATTCTCTCCTACTGTTCCATCAAATAGATAAACAGTTTGAGGTATATACCCAACTTTAGATCGCCATGCTTTAATATTGGTATCATCAAGTTCAATTCCATCAGCTAATATATTTCCACTATTTGGCTTATAAAGTCCAATTAAAAGATCTACTAAAGTACTTTTACCACTTCCACTTTCCCCAATAAATGCAATTTTTGAACCTATTTTGATCGTCAGATTAATACTATTTAACACATTTACATTATTCTCATATTCAAATTTCATATCTTTAATTACAATTTTATTCTCAAGTTTTACTGTTTGATTTCCTAGATTCTCATTATCGTACATTAAGTCAGTATGAACAATATCAAGGGATTTATGAAAATAGAGAATTTGGTTATAACTTGTCATAATTCTATTCACTGAAGGCATGAGACGATATAAGGCCAGTACAAACATAGATACAATAGGTAAAACATTTGAAATATTTTCTTCTGTTTTCCAAACCATGTATGTAATAATAAAAATAATAACTCCAAAAGCAATTGCCTCTAAAAATAATCTTGGTACATGATTTAAAGTAGCATTTGTTATATTAGCTTCGGCATAAGAATAGCTTGACCTACCAAAATCCTTTAATATTTCGTCACCTTTTGATTTCAGCTTAATTAATTTAAAATTTCCAAAACTTCTATTAATAATTTCATAAAATTTTGTTAAAACAATTTCTCGTTTAATTCCTGCTTTCTTTATTTTTCTTGAAATAGTTTTTATCATTATAATTGCATTAATAGCTAAAAATAGTGTTAGAATAACGGTGATTTTGTAATTTACAAACAACATCATTGCATATATAAATACGATGACAAACACTTCACTAAACATGAATAAAATAGCAGATATTAGCAATGTTAAATGTGCAGCTTCATTGACAATTGTTTTTGTTAATGTAGAAGAGTTTTTATTGATAAAGTCTTTATAAGGCATGCCTAAATAGTTTTCAAAAAGCCTGTATGCTAATAAATGGTATCTCCCTTGTGTAAATTTATTTAATGAATAAAAATACAAAAGATTTATGATGCTGCGTAATATATAAAAACATATTAATATAGTACCAAATGACATAATATAGGTTATCTCATTTTCAAAATTGAATATAGTATAAATATAATTGTAGTATTTGTTCTCATGGATAAGGTTAAAATCTGTTGCTATAGAAATAAATGGCATTATAATTGAAATACCTATTGTCTCAATAAGTGAAATAATTATTGAAAATAGCAATAAAGCCATTAAGAACTGTTTGTCACTTTTTGTTAATAGACTTTTTAATTTGTTGAGCAATCAAAGACCTTATCGTATTTAGTTATATTTTATTTTTTAAGACATTGGTGATTTGGGAAGATACATATTCCCACTTATATTCTTTAGCATATTCAATATTATTTTTTCGAATTTCAACAAATGACTTGTTTTGAAATTTTAACAAAATATTTATATATTTTTGTTTAACCCAGTTATCTAGAATAAAGCCATTCACATCATCTCTGATAATGTTTTTTATATCTCCTGCATTTGAACTGACAATGGGCAATCCACAAGCCATAGCTTCTAAAATTGAAGTAGGTGTTCCTTCTTTAAAAGATGTTAACAAAAATATATTACTTTGTCTATAAAGTGTATTTAGTTCAAGGGGAGACTTGTATCCCAGTAATTTTAAATTACTTATATTTTCAAGATCTATTCTGCTCTGCAGTTTTTCTCTTTCATTTCCCTCACCTACAATTATAAAATTCATGCTCGGTAGTTCTTTGGCTATATCCAATACCAAATTTAAGTTTTTTTTAGGCACTAAATTGGCTACAGTGATAACAGTGAAATCAGAATCCTTTACACTTCTTGCTTTTGACTCAAAAAAAATTTTATTGATTCCGCTTGGCTGAACAATAACTTTCTTTTTAGTGAACATTTCAATTTTTTTTGCAGCTGCATAACCTGTAGAAAATATCACATCAACAGGTTTTAAAAGTTTTGATATCAAAACTTTATATAAAAAGCTATCTTTAATATCATCATGAATTGAAAATGCCAAAACATTTGCTTTGGTTAACTTCTTTATTAACTTTGCAAAAACCAATGAACTCCAATCTCCATGTATATGTATAACATCAAATTTTTCTTTTTTCAAAAAAAGCTTTAATGTAATTAATATATAGAAGACTATAATTCCAATTACTCTGGGCTTCGTTTCTAAAGACAATTTTGAAATTTGTACATCTCGGGAACTTATCCTAGTTCCTTTATTGAAATAAACACTTACTTCATGTCCTAATTTATTTTGTTCATTTGTAAGATTATAAATATGTTTTTCCATTCCCCCTTTTAAAGGTGGAAGTCTAGTATAAATCCTAAGAATTTTCATATTTGCTAATTGTTCCACTATATAACTTAATAAATTTATTCATTGAGTTATTAAATTCATAATTGTCATGAACAATTTCATAAGACTTTTCAATGATTTTATTAATTTTATTTTTATCCATGGTTAATACTTCATTTATTTTCATTGAAATATCATTTGCATTCGCAGCATCCATGAATATACCCGTTTCTTTATCAATAATGATATCTTGAATACCACCAACTTTACTAGCCAATACAAGGGTTTTCACAGCCATAGATTCTAAAATTACTCTTCCAAAACCTTCATCAAGTGATGGCAATATAAAGAAATCTGCACCTGCCATAAAATATGGCACCTTTACAAAATCTACTTTTCCCACAAATGTAATATTGTTTTGAAGACCTAATTCACGAGTTAAAGCTTCTAAGTCCTCTTTTAATTCACCATCTCCAACAATGAGTAAATGGAAGCTATTTTTATCTATAAAACTACAAGCTTGTATCAAGTACTTTATACCTTTAAAAGGCACCAGTCGTCCCACACATACAAAAAGTTTTTTGTCATGCTCAATTTTAAATTCATCTTTTAATTTTATTGGCTTATCTGAATATTTTGTGTAATCAAACTGTTCTAAATTAACTCTAGGTGCCAATACTTCTATTTTAGAAACTTCAACACCATCTTCCACTAGTTGGGTTTTTATTACATGGGAAACAACCCTGATTTTTGTCGCAAACTTTGAGCAAAAAATAGTGCTATATTTAGAAACAAGAGATCGCAATAAACCATCGGTTTGAGGAGAAATTCTTGTCATTTCTCCTTGGATTTGTAATAAAAATGGTTTTTTTAGAAATACATTTAATAATATTCCTATCATACCACCTGTTGTGGGTTCACTGGCATCAACAATTGTAAAGTTGAATTTTTTATTGTCTTTAAAAATCTTTACAAACATGCTCACTATGGTATAGATATATCTTAAGAAAAAAGCTTTCGGCACAGAAATATAGTGCATATAAATTTGAGATTCTTCATCTTGTTTACTATAGCTTTTTTTCTCATATGTTCGTCCATAAATATGTACCTCGTCAAAATATTCTAAGAGTTTTATATAAGTTTGGTAATTTAATTTATCATTACTTACGCTCTTGGATATAAAGTGATTTGAAATACTGCAATAGATTTTCTTAGACATTTATTTCCATTCTAACCACTTCAAAACATTCTGCATATTGAGAACCCATTTCAAAACCTCTATATTTTGCCCTAGCCTCAACAGCTTCAATCCATTCATCTCCATACTTTTCGTACTGGCTTTTATGGGCTTTTAGTGCTTCTTTTTTTAAGTGCAAGGTTTCAGAAATATCAATATAAACCTGTGGTCTAAAAGATACATATCCTCGACCAGAGGGATTGATTGGTTCATATAATAAAATAGTATTCTGTTTTCTGGCTGCACTTAGAGTTGATTGTGCGGCTCTTATATGATCTTGGTGTGTATCAAAAATAAAATGTGTAAAAATAATATCTGGTTCATATTCATTGATAATAGTATCAAGTTTACTGATTAAGTCTACAGAATAAGGCACCCATTGATCATCAAACCCTAAGACTTTAATATTTGAAATACCCAATATCTTGCATGCCTTATTTTGCTCATCAAGTACCTCTGTATCTGTTCTAATAGCTATATTATTATGATCAACAGAGGACGTTCCCGTTATGACAACCATCATAACTTCATGATCATTTTTAACAGCTTTTGAGATCACTCCTCCACAGGCCAATTCTATGTCATCAGGATGTGCGCCAATTGCTAATATTTTTAAACCGTTTTTACCTAATATCATTTAATTTGTACTCCTTTTGTGCTTTCATCCATGGATATAAATCTCCACCCCATCCTGATTTAAAAAAAGACAAATCTTTCTCTTTTTTACTCAGGTTATACATACCATTATCAATGACTTGTTCACCAATTTCATAATACTTGCAATGCTTATCTTTTAAATATTTTATGCTTTCCCAGACCAATAAGTGATTGGGATATAAATCTTCCACTTTTAACATTAAAGCCGAGTTATATCTGGCCATATTATTATATTGATGAATGGCAATAGATCCGATAAATTTTTCATTATATTCACAAATAAAGAGTATTTCTATTCCATTTTTAATAGCTTCATAATCTTTGGTAAAGGCTTCAATACTTCTTCTTTGTCCTTTGATACTGTAATAAAACTCAACATATTTATCAAACAACTCCTTGGTGACTGTATTGTTATCTAAAATGATTAAACGAGATTTTTTAAGCGTTTTATTAATATAAGACTTATATCTTCGTCGTATTTGTGTATATAATTGATCCATAGGTACGTCCATATTAATAACATAGGAAAAATCACATTTAAAAATGTACCAATTGGGCTCTAATATCACTTCTTTATAATCAAACAATTTGTAAAAATTAATATGATTTGATTGTTGTATGCTCATTAATGGCGAAATATGAAATCGTGATAAAGTACATGACTTCTCTTCTGCAAGATTATTAATATGTCCAATTATATCCTCAAATATATCCAAAATCTCTTTTTGTGGTAACGTAATATCATACAACATTGAGGCAATGGGTTCTTCTCCCATTGACATTTGCCATTGATTATTAATCTTTTCAATAAATAAAGGGATGATTGCAACAAATTTTGAATCATAAATTAATGCAAACGATAAGTTTTGGATTTCTTTATTTTGATGAGATACCATCATATATTCTAAAAACCACGAACTGTGATATACGGTTCCATTAAACTCTGTCACTGCATCATCCCATTCTTTAGGCAGGAAGTCCATATATATTTTACGGCTAAACTTATTCAAATGAGGCACTTTTAAAAAGTAATTCTTCAGTTTTTTCAAAACCTAACATAAATACTGTATCCAATATTGACAAACTGTATTGTGTATATTTAAATTCTTGATAAATTAAATCCAAGTCTTTTTGTTTAAACAATTCAATATCGTTATATACCTGTGCCCCAGTTCCTGATAGATAAGTTGTTGCGTTTATATGTTTGCTTAAATTAATATTTCTCATATTAGATTTTCCAAAGTCTTTCTTAAATTCTAAATCAATATATGTCTTCGTATTTATATTTAATTTTTTCATAAAAAATTCTATTATATTTATACTGAATTCAAAATAATATTCTAAGTCAAATAAATACAGCATCTCGATATCATTATAAATTTCTTCAAAATAAATACTTTTTGAATAGGCATTTTTTAATAAATTCAAATGCTTTTGTATCCATTTTTTGTCATCTGGCATTGCCAAGTCAGAAATAATAGGTTCCTGTTTACCAAAAGGAATAGATAAATACTTAGTTTCACCGTTCAGAGCAATATTAGTTCGTGTAAAATACTTATCCGAAGAAGATCGTTGGGATAAGGTAAGAAAAATAAAACTATCACTTTTATTAATTTTATCAAAATACCCAAGCCAAGGAAAAAAGTTAGGTTGATGGATAGAGGCAATCATTTCTTACCCACTAATTTAAATTGATCACAATACATTTGCACAATCTTCGTTGTTTCATACTCTTTTACTTTCTCATAACATAGATTTGCGTACTTCTTTAAGGAATTCTCTTTTAAAATCAGCTCAATACTTCGATCAACAAATAAATCTTCTTCAAGAACATTTATCATTGTCTCAGGTACTAAATCTTTATGAAGTATATCTTTCACTCCTCCCACATCAAAAGAGACAGGAACACATTTACATGCCATGGCTTCAATAAGAACTCTAGGGAAGCCTTCTCCACGTGAAGGCATAATAAACATATCTGATATTTGATAATATTTAACAATATCTTTATTTGCTACGGTACCTAAATTAAGTAAATAATCATCCAATTGATACTCTTTTATTTGATTTTCTAATTCAAGAGAATAATCTCCTTGCCTACCAATAGCCACTATTAATACATTTGCTTGTATTTTTTTCAATTTCAATGCTATTTTATACAATAAATCCGTTCCTCTTGCATAATTAAAAGTATGTACAAATAACATGATTTGTTTATTGCTTCCAATGAGTTCATTTTTCCTGATGGTCTTTTCTTCATGGGATAAAGGATAAAATCGATCTAGGGAGATGTCATTATATAGTAGTATAATCTTTTCTTTGGGTATATTATAATGTTTATGATAATACTCAACCATACTTTCAGGTCCAGTAGTCAGGTAATTAATTTGTTTAAAAATAAATTTACTTAACAAGCGGGTAATTATTCTTTTCAAGTTTTTTTTACTTGGGTTAAAAGATAAAGGAACTACATCTTGCCCACAACTCCAAAAAAGTACATCCGCTTGATTAAAATTCAATAGTTTGTTTGCAACAACCAAAGGAAAGACTCCAGTAGAAGAAGCTCTTGAAAAAAATACTCTGACACCTATTTTATATAATTTAAAATAAATATTTATAATTTCATAAAATCTTCTAAAGTAAGTCTTTTTTTTAGGTCCGTTAATAACAAATATTTCTTTTACATTATCAATGTTTGGACTCTCATCACTGTGTTCTATAATAACGTACAGTTCAACTTTTTTACCCAATTCAGATAGAAAATTGATTATATGATAAAAATTTTCTGCACTGTTAAGATAATATTGTGGTAACAAATAACATATTTTCTGCATCCCTTTTAAGCTCCTTTACTCTCATAGTATTTAATAATTTTATAAACATGTACAAGATCTCCTGTTTTAGTAATATTTTTTTCAAACAATATGATTTGACTATTTGATGTAATTATTTCATCTAAAACAGGATTGACATATATAATAAAAACGTCATTAAGATAATCAATAGTAAGTATATTTTGAATTACAGGTTCCATAACTTTTTTAGTAAATGGATTATAGAAAAAAATCACACTTGTATCAGAAGGAGGAATATAATTTGACGCATCATCATTAATAATATGTATTCCACTATCACCTTTTAGAAGCTTTTTTATATTGGATTTTGAAATCTGGCATAATTTCTGAGCGAACTCTATCCCAATTACTTCTCTGAAACCCAGTTTCTTAGCTTGTATAACAATACCACCTTTACCACTACCAAAATCTATGAAAGTTCCATCAAATATTTTCGTTTCAACAATTTTCAACTTTTTAATTATTTCAATAAGAACTTCCCAACTTGTATTAACATAAGTCACGCCTTCTTTTTGATTCTCACCAATAACACTAAGATTTTGAATAGACTCTGGATTAAAATCAATTTTTCTGACCATAAAATAAACATGCATATATACTTTCTGTAACATTGTGAGTAAACCAAGCTTTCTGTAAATTCTCAATACAGATTTTATTCTTCCTGCAATTGTATTTCTATAGGACAAGTCTAAGTTAACTTTATGTTTTTTCATAGGAAATCTTTTGACTGTTATTTTGAAATATTTTATTCATAAGAAAGGGTAAAAATAAAATAAACCAAAATACAAAGGTAGTAATATTGTTGTGAAACATCGAAAAAGTCAAAGAAGAAAATATTAAAGAAATACTAACATAAAAATACTCTTGTTGATACACAAAGAGTTTTTTTAATTCAAAATAGAGCTTATAAAAATATAAAAGTAAAAACACAATACCCAATAAACCAAGTTCAGCATAAATTTTTACAAAATCACTGTGTGTCATCATTTCCATATTTCTCTTTAAATCTCGTTCTTTTAAATCTTTATCACTAAGTGATTTATCATAGGACATAATTAATCCTTTCATTTGAAACTCACTCGTATTTCGAATAGTTTCATCCACATAGTTTATAAATTTTGTTCTAAATTGAGAATAGCCAATTCCATTAATTGGGCTATCTTTAAAGGCATTAAAACCCAAATATGCCAATTCTATTCTTACATTTCCAGCAGTTGGACTATCATTGTTTATAATTTTTCTAGAAAAAAGACCAAATACAAGAATAACCACACATAAAAACATTAATAAATATTTTTTGTTGAATTTATTAAAATGAACAACTATAAACAATCCAAACAGCAGTACAATTGGCAGTTCGACAGCTCTTGATCCAGAAAGAAATATAGCATAGGTTAATAATGACACATTTAAAATTTTATATTTATGTTCTCTAAACAAGGCAATGGGAAAACCTAACATTAAACTATAGGCCAAGTAATTTGGATTTGAATAAACCAAGATGGCTCTCTTTCCACTTAGAAATGTTTCTATGATTGCAAATACAGCAAGAATTAGACTTAAATATAAAATAAATTTCAATAACTCATCGAGTTTTTCACGATTGTCAATTTTTAAATATAAAAACAGAACAATAGAAGATAAAAAAATAAAATTAATCACATAATGTTGGTAATGTAGCATATAAATGTCATTTCCTAAGAAACTCAGTAAAATAATCGTAAAAAAGAGTCCTAAAAATAGCGTAGTGATATTTTTTAATACGAAGATACCTTTTGTATATATATGATACATCAAGGCCAATATTAAAAGTATTCCTATACCTTTATGAATAAATCTATAGATGTGTATATCTAAACCATAATCAGTGTAATTCGTAGCGAATATCATAAAAGACAGAAAAATCAGCATAACCATTAAATGGTTAGATTGATAATTATTTCTAAAATATAAAAAATAAGCAAAAACAATAAAAGGTAATACCGGAACTAAGACTGTTAACATTTATTTACTCCATTTTCATCCATAGTATTTTTATAAGCCATTAACTTTCGAGTATCTGATAATGCTTTAAAATAACCGCTAAGATATCCAAACATTATTTGAAACCTTGATTTTTCAATACCCAGTATCTGATTAATAAGCATAGCAGTTAGACGTCCCAATATGTATACATTATAATGTAGAAAAGCCACTAGCATTGAGGTATTTGAAAGCCGTGCAAATTCAAAAGACAAATATAACCTAGAATAGGCAACCCTTTTACCATAAGATGTAAAATTTACGGAATAAGTACTGTCACCTTGATCATCATGATAAAAAATTTCATCATCCAAATAAACAATACTTCCCTGTTGAGACAGAGTAAACCCTAAAATAGCATCTTCTGCCTTACCTGTTTTCTGTTCATACAATTTAAAAAGATTAAAGTTAAAGTTATTGTAAAGATATTTTTTCCTTGCTGAAAACACTGGTCCATTAAACCACTCCATAGGTTCTCTATTGGCAGGTTTTGATCCTCTAAGACCTGCTAAATAAAATTTTCCATCCTCAATAGAAGGATGGCCGGAAAGTTTCTTAAAATAATTAAAAAACTTATTTTTTTTGGCCAACTGTCTGACTTTTGATTTGGGCATTTGGTGATCAAAAAATTCATGTCCATAAGTAAAGTTGGGCTGAACACCTACCACATCTTTCACATTATATGAAGCAATTATTTTTTCAAAACATTTATTATCTATCACTCTCATATCATCGTCAAAATAAATTAGTATATCTTCTTTTGCTTCCAAATATCCAAGGTAGCGCTGATAAGGTTGATTACCATAGCTTGTATAAATATATTTTACAAGATTAATTTTTTGAATTTCTAGGTTCTCATCATTTGAAGAATCAACAATAATAATATTTTCAGGCAAAGTAGTACAATTAAGTATTTGTCTAACTAAAATATCTAAACTTTGTTTACGATTATACGTAGCAATAATAACATCAAATTTCATATTATATATTTTCCTTATTTTTTTGAAACCAAATAGACAACACCAATAAGATCCATGTTTGATAGTTGTCTTTTAAAAAGTAATTTTTAGCTATCTCATAAGAAATATAAGAAAAAATAGTTTGGTCTTTTTTAAAGTATTCTGTTTTTAACCCTATCACACTCTTTTGCTTAAGCCATTTACCTACAGGTGCACCAAAGCCTTGTTTATTCCGTTTTTTTATATCTTCAGTCCACTGGTTTTGGTAGGCTTCTCGTAAAATCAACTTGTCATGCTGCGTTGTTATTTTTAAACTCGCAGGTAATGAAATACAAAAAGATGCAAAGTCAGCATCTAAAAAAGGTGCCCGAAGTTCTAGAGAGTTTGCCATTGATGCTCGATCAATTTTAACTAAGATATCTCCAGGCATATATTCTTGCAAATCCATTTTTAATGCATCATTAATTGTATTGTCTTCTTCAAAATAATAAGAATGTTTTTTTTCATCATTTATCATTAACAGTTCTTCAACTTCCTTATGGGAAAAATGAGTCGGTCTATTTAGATGTGCTTGGTAGACTGTATCATATTTTCGTCCATAGGTCATTTGATTTACTTTAGATCCATAAGATTTAAAAAAACTTTTTGCCAAAATCTTTAATGCCATTTCTTTACAATAATTATTTTCTTTCCCTATTCCCAGAAGAGGGTTATACCACCATCCATAACCTCCAAGTAATTCATCCGCTCCATCACCTGTTAGTATTACTTTTGAATGTTCTCTTGCCAATTTAGAGATAAGGTATGTCGGTACATTTGAAGAATCTGCAAATGGTTCATCATAAATATCTGACATTTTTAGAAGTACCTCTGCAATGTCAACATCTTTTGCAAACAGTTCATGATGATTGGTATTATATCGTTTTGCAATTTGACGAGCATAAGGTAATTCACTTTTATTTCCTTCAAATCCAAAGGAAAAGGTTTTTAAATCACTTTTGTACTTCTTGGCAACCGCAACCACCGTACTGGAATCCAATCCTCCACTTAAAAAAGCACCCACTTCTACATCTGCTACAAGTTGATTTTCAACCGCTTTTTCAAACTTTGTTTTAAATATAACAGCTGCATCGTTTAAAGATATTTCTTGTGTGACTGGATAATCATAATAACGTTTAATATTAATTTTACCATCCTTAAAGGAAAGATAAGAAGAAGGTGCCAGAGTATGTATATTGGTATAAATAGTCTGTTTTGGATCTAGATAAAGATGTTGTAAATAATTTGATATTGTCTCTTTGGAAACGTTAGGAGTAAATAATTTTGATGCAATAATTGCTTTAATCTCAGATGCAAATATAAATTCTCCCTTATCACCAAAAGCATAATAAAGGGGTTTTTCCCCAAATCTGTCTCTGGCCAATAAAAGTGAATTTTGCTCATCATCCCAAATAGCAAAAGCAAACATTCCATTTAATTTTACAAGTAAATCCGAACCAAATTTTTCATATAAGGCCAAAATTACTTCGGTATCACTGTTGGTTTTAAAATCATAATCCAAGTTTTTTTTCAGATCTAAAAATCCATAAATTTCACCATTAAATGTAATAGATACTTGATTATTTTTAGAACGCATAGGCTGATACCCAGATGATATATCCACTATGCTGAGTCTCGTATGTCCAAGTATGGCATTATTAAACTTCTCTATGCCAATTCCATCTGGTCCTCTATGTATTTGAACATCATTCATATTTTCGATATTTTCTTGATAATCTTTTTGATTATTGTGAATAATTCCTACAATACCACACATACTTTACAACTCCATCAACATATGTTTTTTTATGTTTTTAGCCCGTTGATCCCAGCTATATTCTTGCACGTCTGACCATGCTTGATTAACAAGAGAGGAACAATCTGTATTTAGTACAAAATCAATCTTTAAAGCCAAATCTTTTGGATTATCAGGCTGAAATAAAACAGCATTTTTATTATCTTCGAGTATCTCACAAAGAGAAGGCAGATTTGATGCAACAATGACTCTATTTGATGCCATGTATTCAAATAACTTAATAGGAGAAGTATATAAACTCATTTTATCTTTTGCACTATTGGGTAAAAGTAATAAATCTGCACTTTGAATATATGAAATTGTCTCATTTTTTGGAATATGAGAAATAACCTTAATATTGTCCAATCCCTTTTGTTTTATATAATTTTTAAAATCATTCAAATATTTACCAGAACCTCCAACTATGATTAGTTCAACATTTTTGGAAATAAAAGACATCGCATCTACAAGTGTATAAACACCCTTCCATTGGAATAAACTGCCAGTATACACAATTTTATAAACATCTTTATTTTTATTAAATTCATATTTACAAATATCTTTATACTCTTCAAGATTAACACCATCATGCGCTACTAAAATATTTTTAAGACCCTCATGTTTATGTAAATCATATAAATAATTATTGATTACAATTAATCCATCAATTTTTTTAATCCATTTTAATAAAAAACTAGAAAATTTATGTCCCTCATAAAAAACTTTATTTTTAAAAAGTCCTGTTTTCATTATACAGCTATAAAAAAATAACAAATACCAATCTCTTGTATATATGACAACATTTTTGTCTTTTCTATATTTAAAAAGACTAAACAATACATTTAAAGCAAAAACACTACCTTTTGTATTTGCCCAAATAAATTCATTAAACTTACCCAATATTTTACTATCAAACTGAAAAAACTTCCTAATCTTAAAATTTTTCTCCACATTATAAAAAGAATATATGTCTTCTATATCACTAAATTCTGGGGTGTTATGTGCTTTAGGAACCCACATCTCAACATTTTTAAATATCTTTGAAAAGCTATTACACATCTGTACTGATTGATAGCTATTTGCTTTTTCAGAAGGCAGTCTGGTATTGGTAATATAAATTAACTTCATTAAAAAACCTCTTTTTTTATCATATCAACTACAGTTTTCGAAGTTATGTCTTTCATACAAGGTTTTCCTTCAATATCACATGGGTCTAATTTCCAACAAGGTTTACACTCTAAAGTGTTTTCCTCGTATATTGATATGGTATTATTATATTTGACTAAACCAATATCACAGAATCCAGAAAAAATAACTATAGATTTTGTCTTCTTAAAACAAGATGCAATATGATTGAGTAAACCTTCATTTGCTAATACAACATTGGCTTTTGAAACCAAATAAAAGAGCTCTCTCAAATTTGTTTTTCCACAATAATCAAACACATTTTTTAAACGCATATCATAGGCAAATCCAACTTGCATCCATCTAGTTTTCTCAAGATCATTAACTACTTGTTGGTAGTTTTCAAATCCCCATTCTTTATTGCTAGTATATGAAATTTTTCCAAGAGGCTGTATTAAAGAAAAATGAGTAGGTAGATTAAATTTTTTTTCGTATGCTTCTATTTCATCAGGAGAAAAATATATTTCACACCTCAAATCATCATAGTTTAATTTGTTTTTAAAATGCAGTGAGTGCGCTTGAATAAGATGTGTATCACTTTTATTATTTCTCATATAACTATCAAGGGTCTTTTTTTCATATTGAAATAAAAAATTCTCAATTTGACTACCTTGGAGTAACTTTAAAACTTGCACCATTAAACGTGAAAACTTGCCAAATATTTTAAAATCAATACATCTTAAAACTCTGGGATTATTATAAAATACCTCAGGATAACTACAAAGAACTATGACCTTACAATCATATTGTTCATTAATAAGTTTTATAACTCCACTCATACAAACTTGATCACCAATAGCATTTCCATTACGATAAATCACAAAAATTTTCAATATCTTCAAAATCACATTAACCAAAAAAGAAAAAGGAATCAGGATTGTTTTTAATATCAGTTTCATTTTTGAAGTACTATAAAACCGTAATCTTTTAATATAATATCTAAGACAGATTGATATTTCTCTTTAGTCATCATACTAGATATAAAGTTCATTGGATTTATCAAGAACTGCTTTAAAAGCATCTTTTTATTTTCATTGTCACTGATAAAATTCTTATAACCCTTATCTAAAATTTGCATATTTAATTTATTTGCAATATACATCAAAGTATCCAAAGAATAAAGTGCCAAATGTTCTTCATACCACAAACTCCATTCATATTTTTTTGATTTAAAACTATACCCTGTATGTAAAGGGACTTCAATATACACAATATCTCCCTTAGAAAGATTCACAAAGATATTATTTAGCATATCTATTGGTTGTGAGACATGTTCTAATACATGATTGATAGACAATACAATACCTTGATTAGGAATATTTTCAGTATTTATATCCTGTATTGAAAAAAATTTATTATATGTTATTAAGGATTTATCTTGTGTATGTTTAATCAATACCTTATTTGCATCATATCCTATGTGATGCTCAAAATACTCCTTAGAGGCTTCTAACATTTCTCCAGAGCCACACCCAATATCTACAAATATATTGTGTTTTTGGATATGAGGATTAATAATTTCAAATCTTTTCAGTGCATTTTTAATTCTAAGTTTTGATTTCATGGTAGAAGGGATATCCTGTCCCCCGCCATTACTATAGTCCAAGGCTTTGGTTTGTAAATTGTATAATATGCCACAATTAGCACATTCACACGATAGGTTCTTATCATATTTAAAGATGTCGCTATTACAAATTTCACAAGTCATTTTTTAATTCCTAAATCTAATATATATTTGGTTTTATTTACTAACATAATAGTGTTCTCATAAAGTACTCACCAATTCCAAATATTTTTTAGCACTGACATCAATAGTAAAATACTTAACAAACCTTTTTTTTGATTCAACACTGAGATTGTCTTTCAAGTCATTATTATTTAAAATATGAAGGATAGCTTTTGAAAACTCATCAACATTAAAAGGATTAACAACAAAACCCGTCTGAGTACTAATCATCTCTTTTGCACCGCCAAAACAAGTTCCTACAACAGGTAATCCTTCTCTCATAGATTCTAAGATTATTGTGGGTAAGGGATCGGGGTAAATAGAAGGAACAATAGTCACCATTGAGACTTTATATACCATACTCATTTCTTTTTTATTTAACCAACCTGTTGAAATAATATTATCTTTTAATACTTCGTCATTAAAGGTGTCATTACCTGAGATAATTAACTTAATATTTTTATCTTTTTTAATCAGTTGAGATAGTATCTTTTTAACTTGACTAGCCCCCTTACCTTCTGATAACCTACCCGCCCACAATACAAGTTTATCCTTTTCAAGAATGTGATGAGATTGTCTAAAGTTTTCAAGATCACTAGATGAAATGTTATCCGTAAACTGATCTATTCCATTATGAATAACAGTTGTATTGTTTATTCTATTTTTATTTAGAAAAAGTTCTAATTCTTTAGAAACAACAATAATTTTATCCAGCTGTCGAAAATAATATCTGATAATAATATTTCGAAAAGGATTGTACCTTTTCCCATATTCTAAAAAAGTTTTATACGCAGAAATCTCATAAGTCACTTGTGGGTTAGGAGACAAATCACTTTTATTTATACCTTGTGTAAATTTTCCATAATCTACACTCATCGCATCATGTACAGTTAAAATAGTTTTAATTGCATGTTTCTTTAATAACCCTATAACACCATAGGATATATATCTATGTATATTATGTAAATGGGCAAAATCGAAACTCGCTTCTAAAATCTTTTTGATCATTCTTAAAACAGCAAAATTATACAGACTTATATAAGCGACAAATCTTTCATCATATCTTGCTCCAATCTGTATGACTCTAATACCACCTTCGTTATATTCTGCTATCTTATTCTTTGGTAATTTTTTATTAATAGTAACAACAGTAACCACATGACCCATCTTATAATACTCTTTTGCCATCATATATGATATATTCTCTGCACCTGCATTTGATAAGGGAGGAAAAGAATCATTTAAAATTAATATATTCATATAAGCTCCTTTATTATCCAATCTACACCATCTTTATTATCGCCAAAAAATTTTGTTCTTATTTGATTGATTGTATTAAATTTATCTTCATTTTTCACCCTATGCTTAATCTCGCTGCAAATATTTTCAGGACTATCTATTAACAAATTAAAATTATCCAGTAAGGAGGTCATGCCAAAATAATCTTCCCATTTTTCTGTCCTAATTAAAATAGATAATTTGCTCATTAGACTTGCTTCTATCACAGCCGTACTATAACTACCAATAAAAACATCAAATTTTTCTCCATCGTCAAATATTTTCCCATCATATTTTGGACACTCTAATATTTTAGGATAAACTCTTTTTAATTCTTCATAATAACAGTCTTTAATCATAGGTCGTATTTTAATGCCCACTTCAAAATCATCACATTCAATTATTTTTGAAAGAAAAGGCAACATCTCTTGCACACTGACTAATGGCTCTGAAATAATTAGTACCTTGATTTTATATTTACTTATAGGGGAAAATGGTTTTTGACTAAACTTATCAAGAGGTCTGAGTAAACCACTATGTACAATATTTTTAGCTAAAGTAATCTTACAATAATTATGAAAGTATTTAACCCAGTCATTACTCCATACACCATAAATATCAGGTCCGATTTTTTTATCTTCAGTATAACTATCCATAAATTCATAAGCCATTTGTTCTTTTATGGATAAACCATGCATAATGCCAATTGTTTTAATATTTAGTGATTTTGCTGCAATTGAGATAAGTGCGGTTCTAGAACTAAAACTTAAAATAATTATTTTATCAATTTTACATATTTTTAAAATTTTCTCAATATATTTTATTGAGTTTATTAGTACTTCATTACTAAAAGAAGTGCTAAATAAAACAGCTTCGTAAAAACTTGTTGGGGTTAAAGAGACACTCTTTTTTGTTAATAAACTAGCAAAATACGTGATACTATCATAATATATTGCAAACCGTCTTCGAATAAATGTATTTTTAAAAAACGTGTATAAACTTTTAGTTCTAATAAATTCAATGTAATTTGTTTTTTTCACATTTAACTTGTCGTACAAATGATTTAATCTAAAATCACTGGAAGTACCTTTAAAAATCATATCTTCAGTTCGAATACCAATAGCTTTTTTGTTTCTAAAAAAAAAATACCCCATTGATATAATAGTAAATAGCAGCAATAATATATTAATAATAAATTGCTTAATATTGTTTTGTATATTATTTCCTCTTCTCGTCTTAATTTTTTTATTAAAAAAATAATGATTGAATATCCGCTCATAAGGAGGATAGATTTCATGTATTTCAATAACTTTGTAGTTCAAACTTTCCAACTTCATCAATAAATCTTTGATTTGGGTGTAATGCAAACACTTTTGATACACTTGGTCATACCAGGACCAAGTTACTTTATAACCTTCATAGTCATACTTTTGAATAAAATTTGGATTACTTTTATAAATCTTATCAGTGAGAATACTAGCTTCTTTGACATTACCAAAACCAGTATAATCTTCAATATAGTATATATCAACATCTTTACTGGATTTATACAAAGAGTTTTTAGACGTGATTAAACATTTTTTATTCAAAACCATCCTTTACTTGACCCAAACACATTCGTACATACCTGCTAATTAATGTTAGCAGAGACAATCTAAGCTCCAAATACATGCATATAAAAATATATTATAAAAGGAGTGATGGCCAATAATATAACAAAATCATATTTTAATATTTTTTCTTTTTGTACAAAATAATAAGCACTCAAGGATTCAAAAAACCTTGATACTAATAATATAAATGCAGCACCTAAAATTCCATATAGAAATAGAACAAAATAAATTAGAAGTAACTCAAGAATAAATCTCATCACACTTGTAAATAATAAATATTTTGTACTTAAATTTGTAGATAAAAGAGTACCATAATGTGTCATAATACCAGCAATAATGAATTCAAAACCCAAAATTGCAAATATCATACTGTTTAGACTGGATATTTCAATTTTATATAGAAGAAAGAAATAATTGCTTAAAAATAATAAAGAAATATATAGAAAACTTCTCATAAAAAATATAGCAAAAAATAGTTTATTCATTACACGCTTATAATGCTGTATATCAATATTCTTAATTTCAATAAATTTAGATAACAAGGGCTGCAAAAATGATCCAGAAATGGTGTGTGCTACCTTGAAAAACTTCTTCATAATTGAAAAGATAGATACGTCTTCAAGATCAAATGTTTTACCAAGGATTAACAATGGCAAATGATTTTTTGAATATGTTAACAATGAAATAGTTGTTAGTGGAGTAGCATAAGAAAATAAATATCTTTTATATATGGAAAAATCAAGCCGATGTTTCAGTAGCTTCAATAGTGAATATTTTGGATACTTAATCCACAAAACAGATGAAAGATAAGAGAATAAAATAACATTTAAAGCTAAACTAGTATATAAAAAGGTTAGATATTCATCTGTATGAAAGATTAAAAAAACAACACATAGTAAATAAATACTATTCTTAATTATCATTGAATTATTTGTAATCTTGTAATGATATAAAGCTCCAAGTATAGTTGAACTCACTCCAGATAAAACAGATAGAAAACTACTTATAATAGCTATTGTAAGATACTTATTAACGCTATCAGACACTTGACTATAATCATTAATCAAAAACTGCATAAAATCAAAAGAAAGCATTACACCTAATGCAAGTACAAATAAAAGAAGTATCGCATATTTGTAATAAACAGTATATAATATAATTTGTTGTTTATCTACTTCAGAAATTTTTTCTTTAAGAAATCTTAATATTGATTGATTATAGCCCCCCATGAAAAGTTCAACAATTGCAAATAGGGATGTAATAATTATATACAATCCATAATCATCCCTATTTATATTTCTAAATATCAAAAGAGAAGATATAAATACAATTCCAAAGCTTACTATATTTGATGTAAGTAAATAAGAAATATTTTTTTTCAATGAATACGTGTTAATAATTTTTTCCATACAGTCAAATTCTATTTAAGAGCACAATATTCATAAAATTCTACTTCTTTGCTAAAATAACAATATTATTATAAAATGAATTATTCTTAGGCAATATTTTTGATAATATAAGTCCTAGAATAGTAAATGGTGCTATTAAAAATAATATCAATATTGCTTTTTTAAAGGATATTCTGGAGGGTAGGAATGATTCACTGATATAAATGTTCCACATTTGAAAAATTGTTTCAACAAAATTTGTAGTTTTGTGTTGAGAAATAATTTCAAATCCAGACTTTTCTAATATATGATTAATCCCAAATGATGTATATCTACTACAGTCATATGGTACTTCATGCTCATTCCAAACAAAAGGAATTGTAATTAGTATATAACCATCCGTTTTTAGAACTCTATATAATTCCTTCAATATTTCATCTAAATTGAAAATATGCTCAAAAACTTCAGATGAAAAGATAGAATCAAAATGATTATCTTGAAATGGTAGGATTTTGCCATCATAATAAACATCTATATTTTCATTTTTATGATTATGACCACTTTCTACCATATCAACACCAATATACTCATTCACCTCAAAAAGTTCTTTATAAGGCTTGTTTCCACAACCAAAATCTAATAAGAGACCTTTCATATATTTTTTATTTAAAAGAATAGTATCATATAGTCCTTTTCTAATAAAATATGAGGGGTTCGTAAAAATACCAATAGCAGATGGCATAAACTTATTTTTTCTATATAACTTATCATAAAAAAATTTTAATTTCTTAATCATAATAGTTAGCCCCTAAAAATATTAATTTTGTTTATCTAAAGACTGCCATCAGGATTAATTAAAATTGATTTTATGTCATAAATAATCGTATCCTCTAAATTTGAAAAATCCAAAGTTTTAAATTTATCATGAGCTACAGACAGTATTATAGAATCATAATATTGAATCTCTAATGTAATTTTTTTCATTAACTCAAAACCATACTCATTTTTTACTTCATTTGGATTTGCCCATGGGTCATACACATCAATATCACATCCAAATTCTTTTAACTCGTCAATCACATCTATTACTCTACTATTTCTGATATCAGGACAGTTTTCCTTAAATGTAATGCCAAGAACCAGTACTTTAGAATTTTTTATTCTGTGCCCTTTTTTAATCATCAATTTTACAACTTGATTCGCCACATAAATACCCATATTATCATTAATTCTTCTACCTGCAAGTATCATTTCTGGGTTGTATCCAAAACTTTGTGCTTTATGTGTTAAATAGTATGGGTCAACTCCTATACAATGTCCCCCAACAAGTCCTGGTTTAAATTTTAAAAAATTCCACTTTGTTCCTGCTGCTTCTAAAACTGCTTGTGTATCAATATCCATTTTATTAAACAACATTGCTAATTCATTTACGAAGGCAATATTAATGTCCCTTTGCGTATTTTCAATTACCTTTGCAGCTTCTGCAACTTTTATTGAAGGAGCCAAGTGAGTACCTGCACTTATTATACTTGAATATAAAGCATCTACTTTTTTTCCAATTTCAGGTGTACTTCCTGATGTCACTTTTAGTATTTTGCTAACTGTATGTTCCTTATCTCCTGGATTTATTCTTTCAGGAGAATATCCACAATAAAAATCCTGATTAAATTTTAGTCCACTTATAGATTCTAACACAGGTACACAATCATCCTCAGTTGCACCTGGATAAACTGTACTTTCATAAATAACAATATCATCTTTTTTTAAAACATTTCCAATTGTCTCACTTGCCTTTAAGAGTGGTGTTAAATCTGGTTTTTTATTTTTATCTATTGGAGTAGGTACAGTTACAATGTAAATATTGCACTCTTTTATATCTCTTACATTAGTTGTAAATTTAATCTTGTTATTTATAGCTTCAGAGAGTTGTTTTTTGCTTAACTCAAGTGTTCTATCATAAGCAGAGTTTAATTCATCAATTCTAATCTGATATATATCAAACCCTATTACATCAAACTTTTTCGAAAACTCAACAGCCAAAGGTAAACCCACATATCCTAAGCCAATTACACAAATTTTATAATTATTTTTTAAAAATTTCTCATCTTGGTCAAGCATAATTATTTACTCCTATTTGAAAGTATTCAAAATTTAATTCTTTTAACTTTTCTTTATTATATATATTTCTACCATCAAAAATAATATTTTTATTTAATCTTTTACTTAACTCACCAAAATCAGGGCTTCTAAATTCTTTCCATTCTGTTAGTAAAATCATAGCATCTGAGTTGTCTAATACATCATATTTATTCTGAAAATATTGTACATTATTATTATCCTTAAGATAGAAACTTTCTGACTCATACATAGCTTTGGGATCATATGTTTTGATTCTCGCACCTCTTGAAGTTAATTCGTTAATTACAGTTATAGAAGAAGCTTCCCTCATATCATCAGTTTCTGGTTTAAATGAAAGACCCCAAACAGCAAAAGTAAATGAACTTAATTCTTCTCCAAATCTTTTTATAACTTTATTAGAAACATATTTTTTTTGTTCATAATTAACTGCTTCAACTGCATTTAAAATTTTGGTTTCGTAGCCAAAACCTTTAGAAGTTTGTGCAAGTGCTTTAATATCTTTAGGAAAGCAACTCCCACCATATCCGCAACCAGGGTAAATATAGGAATATCCAATTCGAGAGTCACTGCCTATTCCATTTCGAACCATATTAATATCAGCACCAACAGTTTCGCAGATATTAGCCATCTCGTTCATAAATGAAATTTTTGTAGCAAGCATTGCATTTGCGGCATATTTTGTCATTTCTGCTGATTTAATATCCATAGTTATTAATCGATCATGATTTCGTGTAAAAGGAGAATATAATTCTTTCATTATTTCAGATGCATTTGAGGAATCAGTACCAACGATAACTCTGTCTGGTTTCATAAAATCTTCAATTGCTGCACCTTCTTTTAAAAATTCCGGGTTAGAAATAACATCAAAGGTAATCAAAGAATTACGACTTTGAAGTGATAACTGAATAGTTTCTCTAACTTTTTGCGCTGTACCAACAGGTACAGTACTTTTATCAACTATAAACATGTGGTGACTCATAGTTTCACCAATACTTTTTGCAACATCGATTACATATTTCAGATCAGCACTTCCATCTTCATTCATGGGAGTACCAACGGCTATAAAACAAAGATCTGAGTTTTCTAAGGCATATTTTATATTTGTAGTAAAGGTTAAGGTGGCTGTATTTAAATTTTTTTTAATTAGCTCTTTCAAACCAACTTCGTAAATAGGC
>ENA-ORXI01000523-ORXI01000523.1-sediment-metagenome-genome-assembly--contig:-NODE-523-length-31843-cov-9.700088_pt1 | contig 31843 bp, 33 predicted proteins | sample MGYA00237861_ERZ511468 | MGnify/ENA primary metagenome ERZ511468 (study PRJEB26299, sample SAMN06266213) | sediment metagenome | isolation source: Hudson Canyon methane seep mesocosm | place: USA:Hudson... | reverse complement strand
GCTAAATGGGAAATCGTTGTTCCTGCTAACTTAGCATACGGTCCACGTGGTGCTGGTCAAGGTTCACCAATTGGTCCTAACGAAACATTGATTTTTGAAATTGAATTGATTGCTATCACTGAATAAGATTTAATCAAGTAAATAAAAAGGCCACATCAGTTTTCTGATGTGGCCTTTTTTATGTCTGAGGTTTATGAAAAATATTTATATATAAACACTGTAGGTGTGACTTCAGTCGCACATAAGCTTATAAGCCAATTGATGTGATTTCAACTAATCTCTTTTATATGAACGTACTTTAGCCGCGAACACTACAAAGAATGGTTATTACTGAACAGTTCATTCGGGGCTAAAGCCCCCTCCTACATATTTACTATTGTTATCCGTACCTTTTCGGATAACGATGTTTTACGTTTTTAATAATTCAGTTAAATACGACCAATCAAAATGTGGACCGGGATCTGTTTTTCTACCGGGTGCAATATCCTGATGCCCTTTCACTGATTTCGTCGTTAATTTTGGGTAAGTATCACATAAGGTTTTAATAACACTTGATAACTGTTTATATTGCGAAGCTTCAAAGCTTAGGTCGTCACAGCCTTCCATTTCAATACCAATTGTAAAATCATTACATCGCTCACGTTCACCCCAACAAGAGACGCCTGCATGCCAAGCTCGCTGATGAAAGGGAACATATTGAATTATCTTGCCAGAACGACGAATTAATAAGTGCGCTGACACTCTTAACTCTGCTATTTCTTCAAAATAAGGGTGTGCTGTAGGGTCTAGTCTATTTAGGAATAAATCATCTATCCAGCCACCACCAAACTCACCCGGTGGTAGGCTGATATTGTGAATAACGATTCCGCTAATATCATCGATGGTCGGTCGATCATCGTGATTTGGAGAGCAATGAAATTCTACCCCAGTTAGCAAACCTGATTTTTGATCAAGCAGCAAGTGTTACTTCCTAATTCCGTGTAAGACCATACGAGTCAAACTAATCACACCTACCAACCTGCCATTTTCCATCACTGGAGCTCTTGATAGCTTTAAACGTTCCATTAAACGAGCGCAATAACGAATATCCATTGACGCATCGACGGTAATGGCGGGTTTAATCATCACTTCATAAACATTCACACGATCAGGTGATTTATCACGAGCTAAAACATGATGGGCTATATCAGACATTCTCACCACACCATATTCATCATCGTCATGGCGTTTATCAACAATTAACATCTTATTTTTAATGCTTTGCATTTGAGTTAAAGCATCAAAAATCGTTGTCATACCATCAACAATATCTATTTCAGGTCGCATTACATCACGAACACGTACAATTTCTCTTGGTTTCATATCTCTTCCTCTACAATATCGTGTAATGTTTGTATCTGGTGTGAAACACCCACGGCATCTTCCACATCAATTTGAATAGCAATACCCGTTCCTGGCTTTTCATCAAATTGGCCAGCCTTTTCTATCGTTTCTAGTATGTGGCGGCTTAAATGTTCTTCAACTAAAAATAAAATGACGTCACGCTGTGTTTCTAAGCTCAAACCAAAAAAGGTTTTACTTTGTTTGAGGCCTTCACCACGCGCATTGTTAATAATGGTTGATCCTGTTGCACCAGCTTCACGAGCTGCTTTCATTACCGCATCAGTATGTCCATCTTCTACAAAGCATATTATTAATTTGAAATGCATTAATCTTTCTCCTCACTGTCTTTATTTTTTTGTCTATTCTCACGCCACTCAGATAATTGGGCATAAGTCATCACACTCATAATAGGGAATAAGCTAGCGAAGGCGATCAAACCAAAACCATCTAATAATGGACTACGTCCTGGTACTGTTGATGCCAGCCCTAAACCTAATGCAGCAACCAATGGCACGGTGACTGTTGATGTAGTTACACCACCTGAATCATAGGCCAAGGCAATAATTAATTTAGGTGCATAAAATGTTTGAATAATCACGATGACATAGCCCACCATAATGTAATAATGCAGTGGCGTACCTGTAATGATTCGGAACGTCCCTAGTGATATACCTACCGCAACACCAATAGCCACAGCAATACGCAAGCCCCAAACCGAGATCGCGCCACCAGATACTTCTTCTGCTTTAATGGCTACCGCTAATAAAGAAGGCTCAGCAATAGTAGTTGAAAAACCAATGGCTGCCGCGAAAATATATACCCACATATAATCGCCCCAATGAATCACATCAGGAATAGCGTCCATACCGGCATAAATAAATGCAGGATCGGTTAATTGTGATGCCATTAACTTGCCAAGTGGGAATAAAGCTTGTTCAAGTCCTTGTAAAAAGAAGACCAAACCTATCAACACATAAAAGAATCCGAAGAGTACTTTTTTAAGATGGGGTATAGCCTTTCTAATTACCAATAACTGGAAACCGAAGATAATAATGGCGATGGGTAGGACATCTTTTAATGTAGATAATAGTCCTGAACCTAAATCTAATAACAAATCCATCAGAACATCATTCCATAGGCCATAACAAAAATCATCGGGGTTAATGAGGCAAAGGCAATTAAACCAAAGCCATCGACCATCGGGTTCCGACCTTTAATACTTGATGCTAAACCTACACCAAGTGCAGTAACTAATGGCACGGTAATAGTCGATGTTGTTACACCACCTGAATCATAAGCAATACCGATAATTTCTGCTGGCGCAATCGTTGTCATCAAAACAACGCAAGCATAGCCTGCAATAATCAAATAATGTATTGGCCAGCCTTTTAAAATCCGCAAAACACCGATCAAAATGGCAAACCCAACCGATATGGCGACGGTATAACGTAAACCAGTAGCATAACTATTCATTGCGGCATCTGTGTGCTCAATCACACCACCAACAGCAGCGACACTGGCAGCTTCTTGCGCGACCGCAATTAAAGCAGGTTCTGCCACGGTTGTTCCAAAACCGAGCGAGAAAGCAAATAACAATAACCAAAACACACTACCTTTGCGCGCAAAGGCATAAGCCATACTTTCGCCAATAGGAAACAACCCCATCTCTAGACCACGAATAAAGAAGGTGAGACCTAACATGACAAGCAATACACCACCGAGGATCTCACCGAGATTCGGAATGGGCTGTTGTAATACGACTAATTGAAAGAAGGCGATAACGGCAATAATGGAAGCCAGATCACGCGCACTATTCAGAAAGTAGCCTAAAAAGATAGAAAATTGCGCTTTCACCCGTTACCCTAAACACCTTTAATTTTATAAATGTATATGTTGAACATGACAATAGACAATACTATTCCCGCCCAGCTCATTAATTCTCAGGTCAAATTAGCATTACAAGAGGATGTCGGTCAACAAGATTTAACTGCAAATTTAATTCCTGTCGATGCAATGGCAACTGCCACAATAATTACCCGTGAAGATTCAACACTCTGCGGCCAACAATGGGTAGAACAAGTATTCAAACAACTCGACCCTGACATCATCATCACTTGGTCATTTTCAGATGGTGAGCAAATGCAGGCCAATGACACTATATGCACTTTACATGGCTCTGCAAGAACCCTACTCACGGGTGAACGAACAGCCATGAATTTTCTACAAACATTGTCAGCAACAGCAACGCTAGCAAAACACTATGTTGATCAAATTACTGGCTTACCGGTTCATATATTAGATACTCGTAAGACAGTCCCTGGCCTACGATTAGCTCAAAAGTATGCTGTACGCTGTGGCGGCGCATATAACCATCGAGTGGGCTTATATGATGGTATTTTAATTAAAGAAAATCACATCAATGCGGCGGGTTCTATTTCTTCTGCTGTTAAACAAGCACAGGCATTACATGCAGGTGTCGATATCGAAGTAGAAGTTGAAAACTTTGAAGAACTTGGACAAGCACTTCAAGCTAATGCCGACATCATTCTACTGGATAACTTCGACATTCCCGCATTAGAAAAAGCAGTTAAGCTTAATCAAGGCCAAGCAAAACTTGAAGCATCAGGTGGCATCACATTTGATAGCTTGCGTGCCATTGCCGAAACAGGTGTTGATCGTATTTCTATCGGTGCGCTCACCAAAGATATTCGTGCCATTGATCTATCTATGCGTTTTATCTAATAACCATGTCGTGAGCAACTAACTCGTTGGTGCTACTGACTACCTCTTACTCTGATATCTCCTTATAAAACCGGTAAGTATTTCGGCCTTCTTCTTTAGAAAGATACAAAGCTTCATCAGCCATTCGTTGAATCGCTTCCATGTCAGTGCTATCCGTTGGATATACGCTAATTCCCATGCTGGCACCAATTTGAATGCTATGGTTTTCTATTAATAAGGGTGTTGATAGTTGTTCAATTATCTTTTGGGCTGGTATTACAGCATCTTCTGGCTTATTTACACCATAAAGTATAATGGCGAATTCATCCCCACCTAATCGAGCTACTTTGTCTACTTCACGACAACAAGCCAATAGTATTTCGGCAACTTTCTTTAGCAATTCATCACCGATAGGATGTCCATACGTATCATTAACTGGTTTAAATTTATCCAGATCCAGTAGGACTAGTGCAAAATCCATTTTGAAGCGTTTCACATGTTTTATCGCATCTTCCAAATAGATTTCATATTGATGTCTATTCGCTAAGCCGGTTAATGGATCTGACATTGCCAAGCGTTGGATCTGTTCTTCCCATTTTTTACGCTCAGTCACATCACGAATTACTCCTGTAATTTTAATTTCATCAGCAATTTTTATTGTATTCAGTGATATTGCTATAGGAAATGTTTCTCCATTTTTCCGTTGGCCAATTTGTTCCATAATCAAGGATTGATCACGGTTTGATTTACCATTTAAAAAATTTTGTAAATAACTATCATGCTGACTTTTATCTGGCTCGGGCATTAACATTGAAATATTCTTACCTAGTACTTCAAATGATTTGTAGCCAAATATATCTTCTGCTCCAGGATTGAATATTTCTACTATCCCTTTGGCACTGATCGTGATGATGCCATCTCTAACAGCATTTAATACTGAACTAACGAATAATTCATCTTTCTCAGCCCGCGCCATTGCTTCTTCAGAAGCATTACGTGCTTCAATCATATATTCAGACATCAATAGCGCTTTATTTGTTTGTTCTTCCGACTGTTGACGCAATTGCTTGTTATCTTCTAGCTGCTGTTCTAATCCTTGATTTGCCTTAGCCAAAGCGCGCTCAGATTGTTGCTGACTTATCATATTATCTTTAAAGATCAATACTGTACTTGCCATTTGGCCAATTTCATTATGCATATTATGATCGGTTATTTCAGTATCCAGCTTATTCTCAGCCAAGCTACTCATATTTTGTATCAGCCTTGTGATTGGCTGAATAACAGCGTAACGAATCAATATAATGGCAATAATCATCACGACAAGAACAGTAATAATACTTGCCCACTTCCCTAATGAAATCGCTTTGCCTACAAGTGCTAATGAATGAGAAACATCTGTTGAGCGGACAGTCAGTTGCTGACTTATCTCACTATCCAATAATTGTAAACCTCGTAATGCTGGTGCATCATTAACTTTAACCGCCTGATCAAGGTTCTTTATATCGTTATTCTGTTTTATTAAATTATGGATATTTTCTAAATTGCTTAGATAATGAGATATAGTTGATTCGATATCATTTAGTGCTAGTGTTTCTACTTCTGTTGGGCTAATTTCTCGATATTGGTAAATCGCATATTGTGCTGACTTTATTGCTGCTTTGATATCATTAAGCTGCATCGCTTCTTTCACGTCATCACCATGAACATCATTATGACGGAGAATATGATTTTTAAACTTATGAATCATGCCGCCATAGCCCAATGCTGATCGTAAATCTGCCACAAGACGACTTTTACTTAATGCATGATTCTTATTCTGGGTTGAAACAACTTCTTGGCGAAGGGATTTTAAACCTCTTATTGCAGGTTGATCATCAATTTTTACGTTCTGATCTATATTAGTTATGTTATAACCTTGGGTTAACATCTTTTGTGTACTTATAATGGCACTATCGTAGGCTTCTAAAACACTAAGAATATCTTCAATAGCTACCACTTCTGCAGTTGTTAATTCTAGCGTTCTATATTGTTCTAAAATAGCTATAGCGGCCCCTATTTTTAACTCCGCATGCTTCTTATATTTTTCTTCACTTCGTAAGATGTAGTTCTTAAACCCATGAATTACACCGCCATAGCCTATGGCACTATGTAAGGCTCCTTCAAGACGCGCTTTTTCACTAAGATCGGTTTGGTAAAGCTCCCAAGTATCATTAATAACAACAATATGCTTTTCAACAAAAAAAGCACTCACAATAATTGTAATTGAAGTCATTACCATAAGAATTGAAAAAATTCTTGTAATCGCGACGAGTCCAAGATTTGTAAACATAAATTATTCCATAGCCAAGTTTGAAAACTACCGATTAAGTATTACCCGAATTGATATTAATCCTTTTAACAGCGGCTGACAACGATATTAGCGATAATAAGGAATAGAAATATTGAATGTGAACCGTTTGAAATTATTTTGGATTATTTGCTTAACTCACCCTTATTTGAGCAACCCAGATCTACTGAAAATATGTCCTTAGTAGTGACGATATAGTCTCGGCAATTGTTTGCTCAGGACCTTCCGGACCTTCAGCTCTCCGTGTATCATCCCTATATTGAAGCAGAATTTTTTTTGTATGTTCGGTTCTGACTTCTGCAAGACTCTTAATCAGGTTCATAGCGTCATTCCCATTTACTGTGGCTGCAAGTTTCTTCTTTAATGCTTCATAGGCGCCTAGGTCTTCGAGACTTGCAAGATATAAATAGTAGTGCCAAGTCTCTGCATTCAATCGCGGACTTTTAAATGTCCAGTCTTCTTTTATTTTTCCCCTCAAGTGAGAACGGATATCTATTTTCTTATAGCGCAATCCATTGAAATAGTTCATTGCTATAGATTGATGATATGGAAAACGAATATAAGCCGCCCTAACCTTCTTTGTCGTTTCCGGCGTAAGTAATCGTGCATAGGTTGCCACTGAAGCACAAAAGTCATCAATGACTTGTGGATTACTTAAATCATCAAGACGTTCAGCTACAGCAGCTAAAGAATCAAGCTGACATTCCAATGATGAGTTAGTTGCGATCCATGAAAAAAGCTTAGAATTTTCACTTGAAGCCAAGTTCACCGTCTGAACGTATTCGATGACATCTGGTGGGCAGTTCATATCAATGTCCATTTTTAACTCCTATTACAAGCAACTCGCAATGACATAGCTGACCCGGTATGGGTAGCTACATATACTGGAACATAGTAATAGCGGCCAGACCACCATTAATTGGGTAGAGCTCTATTGTATTGAAACGTACTGGGAGAGTGTTTTGATGCCAATCCATAGCATAGCGTCCTTATTTAATTCCGTTTATCAATCATGAACAGGTCACAATTCAATTTTTACTATAGCGTTGTTTTTATCGTGGCGCAATACGCTAATTCTGCTTATGGTTTCTAGTAGGCCGCCTTTCCTTTACATGTACGTTGACCTAAAGTCTCTGCTATTTACTGCTGAAAACGTTCATTACATTAATAGTGGTCTGGCCCCTATTGTTGATATAATTATAGAGATGCATCAGCTTTAAAGGCCGTTCAGGCCATGGACCTATCAATCCGATTTATATAGAACGCTGTCGATTAATGTACATCGATAGTCTATTGTTACAGTACGGTCATAAATATCAGGAATAAACTCCTGATAAAAAAGGATTTATCACTCATACACTTTTTGTGCCACCCCTGTATTCTATGCACTATAAATTATTATTTTGATTAGAAATTGGAGTTTCACAAAATGAAAACAGCATTACTTTTTGCTTTATTCGGCACGACCTTATCAATGAGTGTTAACGCTGCAGATACACCTTTAGAATTACTTGCTGGTGTTGAAGCGGGTCTAGATTCTGACACAGTAATGACCATTGTAGATTTAAACAAAGCTCAAGAAGTTCTATCGTCACAACCGACCGGTGCAACAGAGTCATGGTATAACATTGATACAACTACACATTACGACCTTATTGTTGGTAAACATTTCAGCTTTAACCAACGTCCATGTGTTGCCTACCACTTAACGGTTAAACACAGTTCAAAAACTGAAAACCAAGATCTGAATGCTTGTATGAATTACAACGGACAATGGATTGCGGAAGATAAAATATCACTGTAATAAACACATTATTCGTTAAAAAATTAAAGCCATAGTATTTTTACTATGGCTTTTTTATATCCATAATTTATGGTGCTGTTGCAGTAAATACAGCTCGCATTGGTGCCGGATGCCCTTCTATTGTTTTAGTCCTATCATCTGGATCTAGAAAATCAGCTAGTGATTCAAATGTCATCCATTGCGTTGCTCGCTGCTCATCTAAACTTGTTGTTGATACATCAACACAACGTACATCTTTAAAGCCACATCGTCTTAGCCACAATTCCATCGTTGCAATGCTAGGGAAAAACCATACATTACGCATTTTGGCATAACGGCCTTCTGGCATTAGCACAGTGCCTTCATCACCTTCAATAACCAGTGTTTCCAACACTAATTCACCACCAGAACGTAAACAGGCTCTTAATTCATATAAATGATCTAGAGGTGAACGACGGTGATATAACACCCCCATCGAAAACACGGTATCAAAACACCTTAAATTCTCAGGAAGATCTTCAATACCAATTGGCAGCACATAGTGATTTGATTCGCCAATATAACGCTGCATTACGTGATATTGCATAACAAAGACTAAAGTCGGATCGATACCTAAAACTAATTCAGCACCCTCTCCTATCATCCGCCAGCCGTGATAGCCGTTACCGCCACCAATATCCAATACTTTTCTGTTTGCTAAAGGCTGAATGTGAGGTAAGACCCGATCCCACTTCCAGTCAGATCGCCACTCAGTATCAATATCGATTCCAAAGAATTTATAGGGACCTTTACGCCATGGATGAAATTTCTTGAGTTGTTCGATAAGTTCGGTACGATCTACATCTAATAAATCAGCCTGTTCACCTATTTCAACGTCACTCTTAAGCTCAATATGAGCAGGTGTGATTTGTGGCAAATGATTAAGTGCTTCTTTCCAGCCTGTCATTTTTCCATGACCGCCATCTAAAGCGAGCTTCTCAGGAATGATGGTTTGTAGCTGTTGAGACCAGTCAGATAAATCCATTTCATCTAGCTTGATGTATAACGACTCATATGGACTCATTTAACCGCCACCAAAGAAATAAAGTTAAAACATTGAAACCAAACATCACTAAAACTAAAACCAGCATCACTCAAACGCTGTTGATGCGTTGAAATCGTTTCAGGAATCAATACATTCTCTAATGCGGACCGCTTTTGGCTTATTTCTAAATCGCTGTAGCCATTTGCTCTTTTAAAATCATGATGAATATCTATTTGAAAGTCCTGCCTGTCAGCTTCATCAAAGGCTATTTTTTCAGATAAAATGAGGACACCACCCGGCTTTAGCCCTTGATAGAGTCGTTTTATTAAATCTAAACGCTGTTCAAGTGGAATAAACTGCAAGGTAAAGTTCATTACCACGACAGAAGCATTTTCGATCTCGACATCATTGATATCAGCACATAACATTTGAACTGGAACCGTTGATGATTGATCCGACGCTAGTATTTTTCGACCACGCTCGATCATTGCTGGTGAATTATCAACAGCGATAATGTCACAGTTTTTTTGCTTAATTCGTTGGCGCATTGATAAAGTCACAGCCCCCAAAGAACAGCCTAAATCATAACAATGACTATTTTCTTGGGCATATTTTGCAGCAAAAACACCAATCGTAGAGATAATGGTTCCATAGCCAGGAACGGAACGTTGAATCATATCAGGAAAGACATCAACCACGCGTTCATCAAAACGGAAATCGATCAAATCATTAAGCGGTGATGCATAAATTGAATCTGACTGACTCATTTTTTTTGTTCACCTTTTTTCTTGGCAACATTATCTCGTAAATAGACGGGTAATGCTTGTTCAGCAGTCTGCATTCGTCCGGCATCCGCCTCAATTTTTGCTAACTTAATCATAACCTCAGCATTTGGGTAATGTTCAACGGCAACATCTGCTAAATTTCCTGCAAAGTTTTCTCGTAAAATGGTGTCATATTCACGCCAACCAGTGCCAACACCTACCCACTGTTGTTCACTATTAGGTTTGAATTGTTCCGGTGGGCAAACTCGTTCTGAACCTATTAGCTCAACAATACCATTTTGTCGTTGATAACTTGCACAATAGATTTCACCCATTCGTGCATCCATTGCCACAGCAATATGATCAACATCTAATTTATCTGCCGCATCTTGGGCAACAGCAAGTAAGGTCGAAATGGGTATAACGGGAAGTTCACGTGCAAAAGCAATTCCCTGCGTAACCCCGACACCAACTCGAACGCCGGTGAATGAACCTGGGCCACGGCCAAAAGCAATAGCATCAACCGCCGAAATACTTGTTCCTGCTTGCTGAAAAAGTGTATTCATCATGCCTAAAATAAGGTCTGAGTGCCCTCGTTGTGTCATCTCAACTTGTTCAAATACTTCACCGTTATAAAGCAAAGCCGCAGAGCAAGATTCAGTACATGTATCTAAAGCAAGAATATTCATAATTTGGTCACAAAATCATCATTTAACTGTAATAGTTGCTAATTATAATTCAATCCATCAATTTAGAAGGAGAATTTATGTCGTATTTAATCGATACCATTTTTATAGCCCGTGAAATCATACTTTTGAGTTTCATGGTTATCACTTCACCTATGGGTATTATTGGTGGTCTGCTATTATTAGATGGTGGCAACTTATGAGGGGGAATGACATGGCAGAAGAACACGTTCAAGCACTCAATCTAGCAGCAAATGGTGACTGGGAAGGCGCTCATAACTTAATTCAAGACTATCATGATGAACTTGCAAGCCTTGTACATGGTTATCTACACCGCGAAGAAGGTGACCTTGGTAACGCTAACTATTGGTATAGCCGTGTAGGTCAAGGCGTGCCAGAAAATAGTCTGGAAGAAGAGTTTGAGCGCCTCTATCAGCTAGCAGCTTCAAACTTCTAGCGACGTCTTTTTTTAGTTGGTTTAGATTTAGCTGCCGGGCGCACATGCTGAGTTTGGAATCGTTTACCTTTTTGTGCAGCATTGTTTGCTGAAGGTCGATTAGTCTTACCACTCACGCGTCGGCCTTCACCTTGGCCACCTGTTCCAGCTGGTTGCCATGTTGGTACAAGATGTTTCTTACCATTGCCAATTAAGTCTGCACGACCCATTTTTTGTAATGCATCGCGTAACATCGGCCAATTTTCAGGATCATGATAGCGTAAGAAAGCTTTATGTAACCTTCTAACCTTAATGCCTTTCGGCACAGTGATATCACCACCTTTACGCTTTACTTTGCTGAGTGTATTTTTACCCGAATGATACATTGCAGCTGCGGCTGACATCGGTGATGGCAAATAGGCTTGTACTTGATCCGCTCGGAAACCATTACGTTTCAACCAGATAGCAAGGTTCATCATGTCTTTATCTGTGGTGCCTGGATGTGCGGCAATAAAGTATGGAATTAAATACTGCTCTTTACCGGCCATTTTTGAATATTTATCAAACATGGTTTTAAAAGCATCATACGTTCCAATACCTGGCTTCATCATTTGGTCAAGCGGGCCATCTTCTGTATGTTCAGGCGCTATTTTTAAATAACCACCAACATGATGACTAACCAACTCTTTTACGTATTCAGGTGACAAAACTGCCAAGTCGTAGCGTAAACCAGATGCAATTAAGACCTTCTTAATGCCCGGTAATGCACGAGTTCGTTTATAAAGATTGATCAGTGGCGTGTGGTCTGTTCCTAAGTTTTTACAAATACTTGGGAATACACATGATAGACGGCGGCAACTTGCTTCAATTTTTTTATCATTACAGGCAAGGCGATACATATTGGCAGTTGGACCACCTAGATCAGAAATAACACCTGTAAATCCCGGTGTTGTATCACGAATGGCTTCAACTTCTTTGATAATCGAATCTTCGCTTCGACTTTGGATAATACGACCTTCATGCTCGGTAATAGAGCAGAAAGTACAACCACCGAAACAGCCACGCATGATATTAACCGAGAAGCGAATCATTTCATAAGCAGGGATGTTCTTTTTACCATATTGCTTGTGAGGAACACGTGTATAAGGCAAATCAAATACACCATCCATTTCTTCTGTCGTCAGAGGAATAGGTGGAGGATTCAGCCATACATCACGCTCACCATGCTGCTGCACTAAAGCAAAGGCATTGCCGGGATTTGTTTCCAAATGCAAAATACGTGAGGTATGTGCATATAAAACTTTATCTTCTCTTACAGCTTGATAAGCAGGTAGTCGAATGACCGTATGCTGCTTATCTTGTACTTCAGCACGTTTGAAATGGATTATTTGTGCGCCATCATTGGCTACAGTTTTCTGCTTTGCATTGCCACTATCTTCATCACATGAGCTGGCCGTTTTCATTTGATACGGGTCAATCGGTGCATTTAATTTTCCGGGCACATCAACACTGGTTGAATCTTTTTCCCACCAGCCTTCTCGTTGACCATGCTTGGTGATAACGGCTGTTCCGCGGATATCCGTTATCGTTTTAATATCTTCATTACGAGCTAATCGGTGAGCAATTTCTACAACCTGACGTTCGCCGTTTCCATATACCAAAATATCTGCTTTGGCATCCATAATGACGGAGCGACGGACTTTCTCTGACCAATAATCAAAGTGAGCGATACGTCGAAGACTGGCTTCGATTCCACCAATAACAATTGGCACACCTTTGTATGCTTCACGACAACGTTGACTATAAGGTACAACACAACGATCGGGGCGTTTACCACCCTCTCCATCAGCAGTATAAGCATCATTAGTTCGAATACGGCGGTCCGAGGTATAGCGATTCACCATTGAATCCATATTACCGCCAGTCACACCAAAGTATAGATTTGGCTTACCGAGTTGTTTGAAGTCATCAGCACTTAACCAATCAGGCTGAGAAATAATACCAACCCTGAAACCTTGTGACTCTAATAAGCGACCAATAAGCGCCATGCCAAAACTTGGGTGATCGACATAAGCATCACCTGTTACCAGAATAATGTCACATGAATCCCAGCCAAGATCATCCATCTCTTCACGAGACATCGGTAATTGTGGTGCAACACCAAAGCGGTGAGCCCAAAATTTGCGATAAGAAAAAAGATCAGTAGCGGATTGCATAAAGCCTCAAAACAACAGGTAGAGTAAATTCAATCACTATTCTAACAAATAACCGATTAAAACACTCGGGAATCAATCAATAATGTTAATTTGTGTTCCCACATGAATGTAACGGCTCAATTCTTCTATTTCATCATTTCTCATTGCAATACAACCTTGCGTCCAATCTGCCACTTGATGAATTTCTATTTTATCTTTAGTTTCAAAACCAATACCGTGTAGGCCAATAGCACCGCCCAACGGTGTATTCTGTGGCGGCAAGCTATCCGTATTATGTGCATCGAGAATATCTCTATATTGCTGACGACTAATTGAGTGATTTTTTAGTGCTCGTGTTGCATCATTCATGTTTGGATAGTTAAGTTGTATGAACAAATGAAATCGGTCACTATCTCTCATTCTATTTATTCGATACTTGCCTTTTGGCGTTGTATGATCACCCTCACGGAGCTTTGCCTTTTTGCCGCCACTACCAAAGGCAACTTTAAAAGTACGTAACGTCACACCATCTTTCTTAATCATTAATTGATGTTGAGAGCGTAGTACAACTAATTCAATGTCTTCACTCGCTACAACAGTATTCAATACTGATGTACAAGAAAACAAAAAAATAATTCCTAAAAGAGTTCTCATTTAATTCTCAATATTTTTAAAAAAACTAATCGCCAAATCATCATTCATTTGCACCTTTATGAAAAAAGCCTAGTGATTAGTGATCTGTTCTCACGAGTCAAATTATGCAGTGATTTAGGAAGGTTAATATTAAGCGTTAATTCCTGTTGTTCAACCGTCACTCTTTGTTTTTTCAAGGCTGCAGTAGTCACCGTCTGCATCATTGCTAAACCAATAACATTGCCTTTATCTTTAACCGGCAAAATCATCGACCGACCCTCAAAGCTTTGATTGATTCGACTCATGGTTTGACTAAACAAAGGCTTATCACTACCCCATAGATTAATGCTCATAACACCCACCGATGTTAATAGACCTGCACAGGCATCAAAAAATGCTTGCACGCCAACACTTTCTGCCATGCCAACATGATCATAAGCATCAACCAGCAATAAGTCATAACTCGCATCAGCTTGATAATAACGCTCTTGAACAAAAAGATAACCATCACCAACATGAATATTTAGTCGTGGGTCATTTTTCGGTACATTAAAATAGGTATGAGCCACATCTACAACATCCTGACGATATTCAATAACATCAATATAACATTGCGGGAAATGATGTAATAAAAACTTAACTAAGGAGCCGCCGCCTAAACCAACAACAAGCACCCTTTCTGGATTTGGGTTTAGTAACAAACATGCCATCATCGCTTCTGTATAACTTAATTCCAATGTATGTGGCGTGCGTAATGACATGCTACTTTGGCGGGGAAAAGTGCCAAAATGTAATGAGCGCGTATCACCTAAGTCAACAACTTCAATCACACCATCATCTGATTGTGATTGGTGTACAACCAATCCATCGTAATAAAGTCTCATTGTTTAATTATCAGCCTGCTCAACAAATTGTTTCCTTAGCCATCCATTCACTGTTGCTATTAAGGGAGCATCCAACCCTAAAAATATATGGTCTGCCCCCTCCATGCGACGAACTTGATATTGCGTATTACCCACGCGTTTCATTAACGTTTTTCGGTATTGAACTGCATCAGGCACTGCATCTAAGTCCTTCGTGCCATATATATCAAGAATAGGGAAGTTAAATTGATTAAACACCTCATTTTCAGGCTGAGCCGTCGCACCAACCAATATTAATGCCGACACTGGGGTTTTAATTGTATCTAGTAAATCTATCGCCATATCTCCCCCTGCCCCGTGACCTAAGAATATAACTCTCTTCACATTCTTTGCTTGTAAAAAGGCGAGTGCAGCCTGAATGCGATCTTGATTTGAGATAGCTGGAAGTGATGCTAGCTCTTCTGTAGGCGTTTCCACTGCAGAACCTTTATTCTCTTGACTAGCTTCCTCAACAATCGGCTCTTGTTCTTGCGCACCAGAAGCATCAATTAATGACAGTAAAATTTTTGGCTCATAAGGATAATCAAATGCCAATGTGAGTGTTGACCAGCCATATTCAGGTAAAGCATGTCTTAGCGGAGTCACTACACCCTGACTTTCAAATTGTTCGCCTTTATCGTGAAGAAAAACAATAGCGCCATGACGCTCCCCCAGTGTCTCTTCGAGATAAGCAGCATTAATTTCTTCTCCCGCGACAGTAAGAGGCTGATACCCTTTAACCGAGCTTGTTTGTCGCAACATTCTATTATTGGCATTTTCAATATTCACATCTTCCATCTCTGGCGCAGTTTTTTCATCTGCTGCCATAATAGAAAGTGGTAGAAGGCCCGCTACGAGTAGACTTAGCCAAACAGTTTTACATTGCTTCACCAAACTATCCTTTAAATAAAATTATAAATCTATGCCCAGTATAATCAGCTCTAGATATTTACAAAAGCTGAAAAAAACCATCACATGCGGTAGAGTATCGTGTTTTAACTCAGAACAATCTACATTAACCTTTTTAAAGAGTGAATATCATGGCTGAATTTAAAATTGCACCATCTATCCTTTCTGCAGACTTTGCCCGTTTGGGTGAAGAAGTTGACAATGCATTAGCATCAGGCGCTGACATCGTTCATTTCGATGTAATGGATAACCACTATGTACCTAACTTAACAATTGGTCCACTAGTGTGTGACGCATTACGTAAACATGGCGTAACACATGAAATAGATGTGCATCTAATGGTTAAACCTGTAGACCGCATTATTCCTGATTTTGCTAAAGCTGGCGCAACATTTATCACTTTTCATCCTGAAGCATCAGAACATATTGACCGCAGCTTACAGTTAATTAAAGCTGAAGGTTGTAAAGCTGGTTTAGTATTTAACCCAGCAACACCACTTTCTATGGTTGAACATGTATTAGATAAAGTTGACCGTATTTTATTAATGTCTGTAAACCCAGGTTTCGGTGGTCAATCTTTCATTCCTCACACATTAGACAAGTTACAAGAAGCACGTAAATTGATTGATGCAAGTGGCTATGACATTGACTTACAAGTTGATGGTGGCGTTAAAGTCGATAACATCCGTGAAATTGCTGAAGCGGGTGCACGTACATTCGTTGCTGGTTCTGCATTATTCGGTGCTAAGAATGAAAATGATCCTAACGTCTATGACTCAGTGCTTGCTGCATTCCGTGCAGAATTAGCTAAAGCTAACGTTTAATCTCGGATTAGTGATGACTTTAAACAAACCAGAAATGGTCCTAATTGATCTTGATGGCACGCTAGTTGATAGCGTGCCTGATCTAGCTTGGTGTGTTGATGAAACCATGAAAGCATTAGGCCGGCCTATTCATGGTGAAACTAAAGTTCGAAATTGGGTTGGCAATGGTGTACCGCGATTAATTCAACGTGCACTGATTGGTCAACTTGATGGCGAACCTAGTGATGCCGACTATGCTAAAGCTGCACCCATCTTTATGGATCTTTATGCTGATAATGCAAGTAAGCGCAGTCAGTTATACCCTTCCATTATCGAAGGCTTACAGTGGTTAAAAGATCAAGGTATTCGCATTGGCTGTGTTACCAATAAAGATGAACAGTTCACCCTAACAATTTTAAAAGACTTAGGTTTGTTCGACTTTTTTGAAATAGTCATTAGTGGCGATACACTACCATTTAAAAAACCGCATCCAGCCCCTTTATTGCATGGTGCAGAATTCTTTAATGTTAAACCTGAAAATGCCATGATGATTGGTGATTCTATCAGTGATGTTAAAGCATCTCGTGCGGCAGGGTTTTCAATTATCTGCATGAGTTATGGTTATAACCACGGTGTTGATATTCATACTGCCAATCCTGATGTTGTTATTGATACTTTTGCTGAGCTTAAGAGCGTAATTGAACACTAAACCATGAACCAAGTTGAATTTGACCAATTAGCCGAGCAAGGCTATAACCGCATTCCTATTGCCCGTGAAGTATTAGCAGATTTAGATACGCCTTTAAGCACCTATCTTAAATTAGCTGATGCGCCCTACTCTTATCTTTTAGAGTCTGTGCATGGTGGTGAAAAATGGGGTCGTTATTCAATTATCGGCTTGCCTTGCGAAACAATTGTTCGCATTACCGGTCAAGATATTGAAGTTAAACACAATGGCGATGTCATTGAAACAGCGACATCAACTGATCCATTATCTTGGATTGAAACTTTCAAACAACAATATAAAGTTCCTGATTTAGATAATCTACCTCGTTTTAATGGCGGTTTAGTAGGCTATTTTGGCTATGATACAGTGCGTTACGTTGAACCTCGTTTAGGCGAATGTCCAAACCCTGATCCATTAGGCTGTCCTGATATCTTATTGATGGTATCAAATGACTTAATTGTGTTTGATAATCTAAGTGGGCGATTATTTTTAATTGTTCATGCTGATCCCAACACTGAGAATGCTTATCAAAATGCTCAAAAAAGTCTTGATACATTAACCACACATTTGAGAACGGCAACACCAAAATATAGTTCATCAAATACGGGCAAAGAAGTGAATGAAGAAGATTTCATTTCTGGCTTTACTCATGATGGTTTTATTGATGCTGTAGAAAAAGCAAAACAATACATTACTGATGGCGACATTATGCAAGTTGTATTGTCCCAACGCTTATCCATTCCATTCTCAGCTCAGCCGATGGACTTATATCGTGCATTACGCACATTAAACCCATCACCATATATGTATTATCTCAATTTAGAAGACTTCCATATTGTTGGGTCTTCTCCTGAGATTCTGGTTCGCATGGAAGATGATGAAGTCACTGTGCGCCCGATTGCAGGAACTCGCCCTCGCGGTAAAACAGAAGAAGAAGACTTAGCGTTAGAACAAGATCTTTTAGCCGATCCTAAAGAATTAGCAGAGCATCTTATGTTGATCGACTTAGGTCGTAATGATGCTGGTCGAGTTAGTCAAATCGGCACGGTGAAGTTAACTGCAAAAATGATTGTTGAGCGTTATTCTCATGTTATGCATATCGTTTCAAATGTTACTGGGAAAGTTGTGCCTGATATGACATGTATTGATGCACTAAGAGCCACCTTTCCTGCCGGAACGGTAAGTGGTGCAGCTAAAGTACGTGCTATGGAAGTCATTGATGAATTAGAACCTGTTAAACGTGGTGTCTATGCCGGTGCAGTCGGCTATTTATCATGGTCAGGTAATATGGATACGGCCATTGCTATTCGTACAGCTGTTATTAAAGATAATACACTTAACATTCAAGCTGGTGCAGGTATTGTTTACGACTCTGTACCTGAAATGGAATGGCAAGAAACAATGAATAAAGCACGAGCTATCTTCCGCGCTGTCGCTATGGCAGAAGCAGGATTAGATGTCTCTCGTCATAGTCAACATAAGTAGAATTCAGTCATGCTTTTAATGATAGATAATTACGACTCATTTACCTATAACCTTGTTCAATATTTTGGTGAACTAGGTGCTGATGTACATGTGCATCGTAATGATAAGATTTCCATTGAAGAAATCGAAGCCTTAGATCCTGAGAAGATTGTTATTTCACCAGGACCTTGTACGCCAAATGAAGCCGGTGTTTCACTTGATGTGATTAAACATTTTGCTGGAAAAAAACCTATTTTAGGGGTCTGTTTAGGTCATCAATCTATTGGCCAAGCATTTGGTGGCGAGATCATTCATGCCCGTGAAATTATGCATGGTAAAACATCACCAATTTATCACAATGACACTAGTGTATTTAAAGGTTTAAACAACCCTGTTATTGCTACACGTTATCATTCATTAGTGATTAACAAAGAATCATTACCCGATTGTTTTGACGTGACCGCTTGGACTCAAAATGAGGATGGCAGTCTAGATGAGATTATGGGTATTCAGCATAAGACATTACCTATTGAAGGTGTGCAGTTCCATCCTGAATCAATATTGACTGAACAAGGTCATGCTTTGTTAAAAAACTTTCTTGATCGTTAGAGATTTGCCATGAATTTACCTAGTGCTATTAAAACTGTAATCCAACAGCAAGACTTATCAAGTGATGATATGACTGCAGTGATGCAACAAATCATGACGGGTGAAGCAACCCCCGCTCAAATTGGTGGTTTTTTAGTTGGCCTGCAAATGAAAGGTGAAACAATCACTGAGATTGCCGCCGCTGCAAAAGTAATGCGTGGTTTAGCAACGCCCGTTGATATTTCTGGTGATCACGTCGTTGATACCTGCGGTACAGGTGGTGACGGTGCAAGTACATTCAATGTCTCTACTGCCAGTGCCTTTGTTGTCGCAGCAGCAGGTGCAAAAGTAGCTAAACATGGTAATCGTTCAATTAGCAGTAGTTCAGGTAGTGCAGACGTATTAGAAGCCGCAGGCGTTAATCTAGAAATAACGCCAGAACAAGTTAAACACTGTGTTGATACTGTTGGTGTTGGTTTTATGTTTGCTCAAAAACATCATGGTGCAATGAAACACGCTATCGGCCCTCGCCGTGAAATGGCTGTTCGTACCGTATTTAACCTACTTGGCCCACTAACAAACCCTGCTCAGGCACCTAATCAAGTATTAGGTGTGTTTGATAAAAAATGGGTTGAGCCAATGGCGCATGTTTTAAAAGAACTTGGCAGCAAACATGTGCTTATTGTTCATGCCGATGATGGCCTAGATGAAATTAGTATTGGTTCAAACAGTTCTGTTGCAGAACTTAAAGATGGTGTCATCTCTAACTACACTATCCAACCTGAAGATTTTGGCCTAACACGTTGTGATATCGGTCAGTTAGCTGTTAATAATGCACAAGAAAGCCTTGCCATTATTAAAGATATTTTTGCAGGAAAACTTGGAGCAGCTCGTGATATTGTTGCTCTTAATGCTGGCGCTGCTATATATGCCGCTGATCTTGCAACAACACTTGCTGATGGTATTAAACAAGCTCAAACAATTATTGATAGCGGTAAAGCACAAGATAAACTTGATGCACTTATTACTTGTAGTAACTCAAAATAAAAGAATTAAACATGACTGACACACCTGATATTTTAAAAAAGATTGTTCAACGTAAATATGAAGAAATCGCTGAACGCAAAGAAAAAGTGTCTCAACAACAATTAATTGAAGTGGCTGAAAAAGCTGATGAGCCGCGTGGCTTTGTCGCTGCGATCGAAGCAAAAGTAAATTCAGGACAAGCGGCTGTTATTGCTGAAATTAAAAAAGCATCACCAAGTAAAGGGCTGTTAAGAGAAAACTTTATTCCTGCTGAAATTGCTAAAAGTTATGAACAACATGGTGCTGCATGTTTATCAGTATTAACAGATCATGACTTTTTTCAAGGTCATGAGTTTTACTTGCAAGAAGCACGTGAAGCTTGTTCTCTTCCTGTGATTCGTAAAGACTTTATTGTCGATCCTTATCAAGTATTTGAAGCGCGAGCTATTTCTGCTGATTGTATTTTGCTAATCGTGTCCTGCCTAAATGATGAACAATTAGTAGAGCTCTCTGATCTTGCCATGCAGTTAGGTATGGATGTTTTAGTAGAAGTACATGATTTAGCTGAACTTGAGCGCGCACTCATGCTAAATCTGCCTTTGATTGGCATTAACAACCGTAATTTAAGCACCTTTGAAACAAGTTTAGAGACAACGATTGATTTATTGGGTCAAATTCCAGAAAACCACACTGTTATTACAGAAAGTGGCATTCATAGCCCTGCTGATGTAGCTCTAATGCGTGAACATCATGTAAATGGATTTCTAGTAGGTGAAGCCTTTATGCGTGCAGATGATCCTGGTGCACAGTTGAGCGCTTTGTTTAGCTAATAGGAATATTAGTTTTTTGATGCTCTTTATCGTAAATAATCATCGTTTTACCATGAGCCCATATCAGGCCTTGGTTCTGAAGATCTTTTAATACACGTCCAGCCATCTCACGCGAACAGCCAACCATGCGGCTAATTTCTTGTCGTGTAATTCGAATCTGAACACCTTCTGGATGTTTCATTGCATCTGGCTGCTCAGACATTTCAAAAAGTGCTGCCGTGACACGACCCGCTACATCAAGAAATGCAAAGTCTCCCGCTTTCCTGTTTGCAGACAACAAGCGTTTTGCCATATGTTCTGCGATATATTTTAATAAGGTTGGGTAACAATCTTTTAGTTGATTATCAGCAAGAAGGTTTATTTGTTGATAGCTGATTTCTTCCATTTTACAATCCGTTCGAGCCCGCACAGTAACACCACGACTCTCTACATTTGTAAACAAACCAATTTCACCTAAAAAATCTCCTTGATTTAAGTAAGCAAAAATCAGTTCTTCACCCTCTTCATCTTCCATTGTTACGGAAACAGAGCCCTCTCGAACATAATATAAAGTGTCCGCAGAATCACCAGGTCGAATCAAGATCGACTTAGCTGGATAGGTTTTCGTATGACAAACACGAAAAAAATCAGCTAAGCCTTCTTCTAGTGCTTTATGCTTCAAATAGTCCATCAATATCCCTCAAATTCCCTCATTATTTCTTTTGCTAAGCAACAAAATATCTCTTAATAGTAAACTAACTCTGCCTTCAATCAAGTTAATATGGCAAAATTAGCACTATTATTTTAGATTATGTGAGCAAATTTAATGAAAGCAAGAGTCAAATGGGCAGAAGATTTACTATTTATTGGTGAGTCAGGAACTGGTCACACTATTGTTATGGATGGCCCTGAAGAGCTTGGTGGGCATGGGACAGGTATGAGACCCATGGAGCTTTTACTTTTAGGTATGGGTGGTTGCACATCATTTGATATGGTTCAGATGCTCAAAAAAGGTCGCCAAGACATCCGCGACTGTGTTGTTGAAATTGATAGTGAACGTAGCGATGAAATACCTAAGGTTTTCACTAAAATCCGCGTACATTACAAAGTAACAGGTAAAAATTTAAAAGAAGCCCAAGTTAAACGTGCCGTTGAATTATCCACTGAAAAATACTGTTCTGCGTCAATTATGCTTGGTAAAACAGCCGAAATAACTCATGACTACGAGATTATCGATGTCGACTAATGACCTAAACTCACATCAACAGGCTTTTGATCGTATAGAACATAGTTATATAACGACATGGTGTCGCTTCCATCCTGAAGAGGCTCTAGAAGCGGGTATTGAAGATCATGCCGGCAAACTTAAACCTCATGACGATGAAACGATTGGCATACAAATAGTACTTAACGAAAAGTGTATTGCCGCCTTAGATGAAGTTGATTTTGAGCAACTGGATGAAGAGCGAAAAATTCATTATAAAATCTTGCATGGTTGCGCAGAATTAGAACATCACTCTCTAATGGATCATGATTGGCGTCATCGTGACCCAACACAATTTCTGCCTATTAATGCTTTACATCAACTTACCATTCGACCCGTTGAAAATATCGAGTTGGCGTTAAAAGATCGCCTTGCAGCTATTCCAACGCATATTAGAGATGCCAAAAACTATTTAGCTACTGTGCCTGAAATTATTCCTAAAGTGTGGCTTGAAATGGCTGTTGCTGAAGCTGATGCCGGAATAAATTATCTACATCAACTACATCAGCACCCTGTTGTGGCTGATGCAATAAATGTTAATGACCAGATTGAACAGGCTATTGCTGATGCTACAAAATCTCTTGAGAGTTTTCTGCCAGCACTAAAACGTCTTTTATCAAAATGTGATGGCGACTTTTCTTGTGGCCGTGAACATTTTGAACGTCTTCTAAAACAGCGTCATTTTTTACCAATCAATAGTCAAAGTCTTTATGAGTTTGGGCAACGTTTATTTGATCAAACAAGACAAGAATTAGATGTTGAATTAAAAATAAGTGATGAAACACTCGCTTCCATTCAACAACAGCATCCTGAAGCAGATCAGTTGCTCGCTCACTATCAACAAGAAATGTTGGCTGCCCAAGACTTCTTGCGTGAATATGACCTCGTCACATTACCAGCACAACAAGAGCTCCAAGTTGTTACAACACCTGAGTTTTTACAGCACCAAATCCCCTTTGCTGCATACCTTGATCCAAGCATTGCTGATTTATCTCAGACGGGTTATTACTATGTCACTCCGATCAAGAATGATGATGAATTAACAGAACATAATCATGCCGCAATTAGCCAAACTAGTGTGCATGAGGCATGGCCTGGGCATCATTTACAATTTGTTACTGCCAATCAGTCAGCTCAAGGCAGCCACTTATTACGCCGTTTACACCCTAGTGCAACGTTATATGAAGGTTGGGCACTATATTGTGAACAAATGATGCTTGAGCAAGGTTTTGAGCGTCATTCCGGTCAAAAAATAGTGATGCTTCGTGACCGCCTCTGGCGAGCCCTTCGTATCATGATTGATGTTGAAATCCATACTCAGGGTTTATCACTTGAAGGTGCTGCTCAAAAAATGGTCGATGCACTTGGCTTTAGTTTTGACCAAGCAATGGGCGAGTTAAACTGGTATAGCCAAGCTCCTACTGTGCCGATGAGTTACGCTGTCGGTTGGGCATTGATCAATGCACTACGCGATATTGTTAACCCTGGAAATACTGCCGAATTAAAAGGTTTCCATGATAAGTTGCTTGCTTCCGGCTCAGTTGCCCTATCTTTAGTTATCCAACGTCAATTTGGTCAAGATGTTTGGCAGAAATGTTGCCAACATGTATTTGGAGAACATTTATGAAGCGACCTCCAGCTACGGGCGGAATGCGTCATGTTGCCCTATTTGTAAATGACCTCGAGGCCTGTGAGACATTCTACATCGGCTTACTAGGTATGACCGTCGAATGGCGACCAGATCCTGATAATGTTTATATTACGTCAGGTAATGATAATTTAGCCTTACACCGAGCGACTAAAGACTTTGATACCAGTGGCCATCAGAAACTTGATCATATTGGTTTCATCATTAAAACGCCTGAACAAGTTGATGAATGGTTTGAGTTTCTACAACACAATGATGTTGAAATTCGTCAACCTCCCCGCACTCACCGAGATGGCGCTCGTAGCTTTTATTGCTACGACCCTGATAAAACGGTTGTGCAAATTATCTATCACCCACCTATATCGTGAACCCTATGATTGCTTATATCTATAAAAGCCGAACAAAAGACGAACTCTATCTTTATATCAATAAAAAAGATGACTTCTCACAAGTGCCTCAAGCACTTTATAACTCCATGGGGAAAGAACCCGTATTTGTGATGGAAGTTGAACTCTCACCAGAACGAAAACTCGCCCGAGAAGATGTTAATACAGTAATAAAAAGCTTAGAAACGCAAGGATTTCATCTACAAATTCCGCCGCCGATTGCTGCGGTAGTTGATTTCAAAGAACCGGCTAAATATCGCCACTAAACATTGTTGCTAATACCTTTATGACAAAAGTATCTATTTTTGTAGATGTTCAAAATGTCTACTACACAACAAAACACGCTTTTAACTGTAATTTTAATTACAATCAGTTTTGGGCTAAAGCAACTGCAGATAGAGATGTTGTGAATGCTTTTGCCTATGCCATTGATCGTGATGACGATAAGCAGAAACAATTTCAAAATATACTTAAAGCGATTGGCTTTAACGTTAAATTGAAACCTTATATTCAAAGACGAGATGGTTCAGCTAAAGGTGATTGGGATGTTGGTATAACTTTAGATGTAATGCAGCATGCCAAACAGTCTGATGTCATTATTATAGTTTCGGGTGATGGTGATTTTGATTTATTAGTCGATAAAGTCAAAGCTGACTTTGGTATTCCTGTAGAAGTGTATGGCGTTGCTCAACTCACCGCTCGATCATTGATAAACTCTGCTTCTAAGTTCGTGCCTATTGATGGTAACTTGCTGTTAAACAATAGTCAGCGACGATAATCTTTCCATGCTGCAAATATCTTCAAATGTATCAATCCCTGATGATGAAATCGAACTTTCTGCTATCAGAGCACAGGGTGCTGGAGGGCAGAATGTTAATAAGGTGTCTAGTGCTATTCATCTTCGCTTTGATATTAAAGCCTCATCCCTGCCCGACTTTTATAAAGAACGTTTACTAAACCTAAAAGACCGCCGTATTAATAAAGAAGGCATTATTGTTATTAAGGCTCAGCAGCATCGAACACAAGAAAAAAATAGAGCAGATGCATTAGAACGCTTGCAAGAATTAATTAAAACCGTGACTGTAGTACAAAAAGTAAGACGTGCCACCAAGGCAACTAGAGGCTCACAGAAGCGTCGCATGGATAGCAAAACCTTACGTGGTAAAACGAAGGCCCTGCGGGGAAAGGTTTCCGATTGAAAACCACCTTCCTACTTTCATTCTTTCTGCTCAATACATTATTAGTTTGGTCATCACCAAGCTTGTCCAATGATGTGTTAAAACAATATTCTGAGCTCAAACATGCCGGAGTACTCATTACTGATTCACAAGGTAATGTTCTGCTTGAATCAGATAAAAACAAACCTTTTGTCCCTGCATCCACAACCAAACTCGTTACAGCATGGTTAGCACTCAATCATTGGGGAGAAAATCATTACTTTCGTACTCAGTTCTATTTCGATGCATCATCAAAGACTTTATGGATAAAAGGCAGCGGTGATCCCTTCTTGGTGTCTGAAGAGCTAATTATTATTGCCAAGAACCTGAGACAATTAGGTCTATCAGAAGTTAAAACTATTGCTTTAGACAATTCTCAATTCCAAGATAAGCTCGTCGTTCCTGGTGCTAGCAAAAGCAATAATCCCTATGATGCTATTCCGACAGCTATTGCTGCTAACTTCAATACCGTTGATGTGAAAAAAATAGCTGGAAAATATGTCAGCGCTGAAACTCAAACTCCAATTACACCCATTGCTCTTAAGCTTGCATCTCAGCAAAAAATTGGTACAAATCCTCTTCGCATCAATACCGGTTTTTCAGCCCAAACTGCCGAACAATATTTTGCAGAACTATTAGCGGTATTTTTACGTCAACAAGGCATCACGGTCGGTGAACAAATTATTTGGGCAAAAGCACCACCGCAGACGCCTTATTACATTCATATAAACAGTAAATCATTAGGTGAAATTATTCGCCCAATGATGAAATACTCGACAAACTTTATTGCTAACCAACTTGTGCTCATGCTCAGTCATGAACAGTTCAAACAGCCTGCAAGTTTCAGCGATGTGCAAAAATATATGGAAACAACATTACACAATCATTTTGGCTGGCAAAATATAGTGTTAGAAGAAGGTGCGGGTCTATCACGAAACAATCGATTATCACCTGAACAATTAGTTGAGTTACTCAACGACTTCCGACCTTGGAAACATTTACTGCCAGAAGTAACAACAAACATCTATGCTAAGTCTGGCACATTAAATAATGTCAGCACTTTGGCTGGTTATGCTGTTGATGACAGCCAACATTGGAATGCCTTTGCTTTAATGATGCAGAAATCTGTTCGTCATAAACGTAGAAATATGATTGCCCAAGAATTATTAAATTATTCTCACTCTGTAGGTGTAGCTTCAGCCGCGAATAAGCCTTAAATCAAACTGAACTCGGGATAAGAAAAAAAGAGATTTGGCTTTAAGTAAACCTGTCATTCCCGCATGCTTTTAGCGGGAATCTAGTGTTTATAATATAGATTCCGGCTAAAAGCATACCGGAATGACGATTTAAGAAGCTTAAATTCTCTTATCCCGAGTTCAGCTTAACCCTGATCAAATACCTTCGCAGTTAAAACTGCTCCTACAAACAGTTATTTCTTCAGTAAAGCAACTAATTGATAGAGCTTTTCTTGTGCTTGTTTGGGAGTAAGCTCATCAGGATCAATCAAGTCTAAATATTGTTCAACTGCTGATGTTTGCTCAGCTTGCTTAAATAAATCTGCCTGTGGTTCAGTTCTATCTGTTGATTCAACTCGATTAACTTCAAGTTGTTGCAGTTTGTTTTTTGCCGCTTTAATGACATCGTTAGGCACGCCCGCTAGTTTTGCCACTTGCAAACCATAACTTTGGCTGGCTGCACCTAATTTCAATTGATGTAAAAAGACGATTTTATCGCCATGCTCAATCGCATCTAGATGAACATTAACAGCTTTATCATACAAGCTTGGCAGCTCGGTGAGTTCAAAATAATGGGTGGCAAAAAGTGTATAAGCACCTAAATCACGCACCAACTTTTCAGCACAAGCCCATGCCAAAGACAAACCATCAAAGGTACTCGTTCCCCGCCCTATTTCATCCATCAACACTAAGCTGTGTTGTGTGGCATTATTAAGAATATTAGCTGCTTCACTCATTTCAACCATAAAGGTTGAACGACCAGAGGCTAAATCATCCGAAGCACCAATACGGGTAAAGATCTGATCAACTGAACCAATGATAGCCTTATCAGCAGGGACAAAACTGCCCATATGAGCCATTAGGATAATGAGTGCTGTTTGACGCATATAGGTCGACTTACCACCCATATTCGGCCCAGTAACCAATAACAGTCGTTGCTCGTCCGTAAACTCCACATCATTAGGACAAAAATTCTGCTCGGTCACACTCTCGACGACAGGGTGTCGCCCAGCTTGAATTTTAATGCCAATATGGTCACTAAATTCAGGGGCAACATAATTCAATGTTTCAGCTCGCTCAGCTAAGTTTGCTAATACATCAAGCTCTGCTAAAGCATTTGCAGATACTTCTAGTGCTGCCAAATCAGGTGCTACCTTATTGAACAACTCTTCATATAAAGATTTTTCTAATGCTAATGCGCGTTCATTTGCACTGAGCACCTGATCTTCAAAGCCTTTTAATTCAGGCGTGATATAACGTTCAGCATTTTTTAAGGTTTGTCTGCGTACATATTCTGTTGGCACTTCAATATGATGAGAACGGCTTATCTCAATGAAATAACCATGTACACGGTTATATCCAACTTTCAGGGTCGATACACCAGTGCGGTCACGCTCACGCTGTTCAAGATCACTCAGAAACTGACTCGCACGATCTCGAATCGTACGTAAGTGATCAAGTTCTTCGTTATAACCTTCGGCAATCACACCGCCATCACGAATCAATACTGGTGGCTCATCAATTAATGCTGTTTGTAGTAACTTTAATAATTCTGGAAACGTACCCAAGTCACGATCTAACTGTACTAGTCGTTTAGATTCTGAGGTACTCAATAAACGATGCAAATCAGGTAACAAAGCCAAGGTATTACGAAGATGCATAAAGTCACGAGGTCTTGCGGTTTTTAATGCAATTCGCGCCACAATACGCTCAACATCACCCAATTTTTTCAGCAGTTCTTGTAGTGACTCAGTTGATTGCGTATCTAAAAATTGCTGAATGGCTTGTTGGCGTTGTTTTAATGTCTCATGATGACGTAATGGTCGTAATAACCAACGTCTCAATAAGCGAGCGCCCATTGGCGTGACTGTTTTATCAAGTATTGAAAGCAAGGTGTGCTCTCGTCCACCTGATAAATTTGTTTCTAACTCAAGATTACGTCGTGATTGTGGATCGAGTCGAATACTGTCACTGGTTTTTTCTAAACTCAGTCCTCGAATGTGAGGTAGCGCTGTTCGATGTGTTTCTTGTGCATAATTAAGCAGACAACCGGCAGCGATAATTGCCAAATCTAAGTCTGCACAACCAAAACCTTTTAAATCTTGAATTTGGAAATGTTCACATAGACGACGTTGGGCGGTTTCTAACTCAAAATGCCATGGAGGCAGAGTTCGAAGCTGTTTATCAAACAAAGATAAGGTTTCAAATAAGGATTCATCTATTAAAATCTCAGCGGCTTGCAACCGCGCTAACTCAGCTTGAACCTCTGTTAATGAATTCAATTCACTCACCGTGAATCGACCGCTACTTAACTCTGCTGTCGCTAAGCCATATCGGCCTTTATCTTCTGAAATTGCGATTAATAGACTTTCATTTCTACTGTCTAATAATGCTTCTTCAGTTAAAGTTCCAGGTGTTAACACACGGACAACTTGACGCTCTACTGGGCCTTTACTTGTTGCTGGATCGCCTATCTGCTCACAGATAGCGACTGATTCGCCGATATTAATTAATCGAGATAAATACGAGTCTGCAGCATGATAAGGAACACCCGCCATTGGAATGGGAGCACCATTGCTACTTCCACGTGCTGTCAGGGTAATATCCAGTAATTCCGCGGCTTTATGAGCATCGTCATAAAACAATTCGTAAAAGTCGCCCATCCGATAAAACAGTAGATGTTCTGGGTTTTCAGATTTGATACGCAGATATTGCGTCATCATTGGGGTATGAGGTGGTTTGTTAGTGCTCATTTCTACTCTTGTTTAAACCTTAAAGTCGTTATATATAGCCACAAAAACCACGTTCTTCATTATCAGCGCGTTTCACTAGGTTGCAGTTAGTTACACTAAATATCACAATTTGGTATAGTTACTAGTATAGGTTTTGTGACTGATTGATCAGAGTCATCACAGAAGCACTTTGATTCAATCGATCATCATGCTATTGGAGTAACAAGATGACTACAATCAATTCTAACAAAAAAGCACTAACAGCATTAGCTGTAGATAAACTAACTGCAGGCGTCACCCTCACTGATACTGGTGATTATATTGGACTACGTGTAACTAAGGGCAAAACAGGATTAACTACTTTTGTTTATAGATACCGCCAACCTGATACAAAAAAGTTAAAACAAATCAAGTTGGGAAACTATCCCCAAACATCATTGGCAGAAGCTCGTTCACGTCTTATCGTGCTAAAAGCCATGCGCGCTAGTGGAATTGACCCCATAGAGGAAGAGCAACACAACCAGAAGATTAAGGCTGCCAAAAAAATAGCTGCTATCGACTTAGTCAATCGGGACTCTTTTAAAGTGAAGGATATGGTTGACCTTTATTTAAATGAAAAAGTTTTTGATCATTTAAGCGAACCAAATCGCAAAGGGAAAAAAGTTAAAATTGCGGGAAGTAGAAAACAGCTAAAAGGTCAACGTGAAGTCGAACGTACTCTATATAGTGATGTCGTAAGAGTTCTTGGAAATATATCTGCTGCAGCGATTGGCGTAAAAGACGTCAAAAGTCTTATTCAAGAAATTATCAACCGTGGTGCAGTAGTTCAAGCTGGTAATGTGCTTCGAGAACTGGACTTGTCGATACGCTTTGCAATCGCCAGAGAACGTCTTCCAGAGGCGTACCTTAATCCCTGCCCCACCGTAAAAGAAACAATGAAAGATGCGGGCTACAAACTAACCAGTAACGCCAAAAAACGTTTTCTAACTAATGATGAAATAACCCTATGGCTTGAATGGCTACCATCATCAAAATTCGCGCCGTCAATTCGTAAAATATTGAAACTCGTATTGCTAACGGGTTGCCGAAGTGGTGAAGCGATGAATGTCGCTTGGAAGTATATAAACCTTGATGATGCCACTTGGTACTTAGCTGAAACTAAGACTCATGTAGAACGCACTATTCAGCTATCAACTCAGGCTGTGAACTTTATCAAAACACTCTCTAATGACACTCCATATTTATTTCCAAGTAGCAGGACAAATGAACCCATGGAACAAAAACAGATCAGTCAACAAGCTTTCGATTTAAAAATGCGTGGTTTGATGTTAGACATTCCGTCATGGACTGCTCACGACATCAGGAGAACTGTAAGAACAGGTCTTTCAAAGTTAAGATGTCCAAGCGATATTGCTGAAGCAGTGCTAGGTCACTCTAAAAAAGGAATTGAAGGTGTGTATAACTTGCATCAATATGAAGATGAATGTCGAGAATGGTTACAAATTTGGTGTAATCACTTAGACAGTTTGGAGGTCAAAGTATGATTAACTTGTTTTTCGGATTAGATCCAAAATCATACCAGTTCCAATATTCCTCACCATTTGAGTTTCGACATCAAGAGCTAGCAGTTAGAGCTAGAAGCTATCTACTCAAAAGAACCACAAATGACATAAATTACTATGCAACACATGCTTACCAGCTTATCGAAGATACAAGAAATGAGTATCGAAGCGCTCAAGAGCCTTCATTAATAGATCCTGAAAAACTTTCTTGGAATACCCTGCTATTAATAGCTTGGCAAAAGAATGATCTTAGCTCGCTGGTTGAACATATACGCGATCCTAATTTTACGGAATTGGTAGCATCGTTTGTATTGCATCAAATATTTGATGTTATGGATAAGCTAGAAACTTCAACGGCAAAACAACCTAAAGGTCTCATCAGTGAATTCGATGGTTTTTCAGCTGCCCCGACTCAATTTACTCACAAGCTGCTAGATGCTGCAATCCTACTTACTTACTGCATCACTCCGAAAGAAATTGAGCTGGAAAAACTTGTTACGATGGCTATAGCTGAAAAGCTTAAACAACTAGGTGTAAAAGAACGTATAGCAGAGTCTATTCGCAAGAAAGGTAGAGATGCGGCTGCACTAACAAACAAA
>ENA-ORXI01000521-ORXI01000521.1-sediment-metagenome-genome-assembly--contig:-NODE-521-length-31869-cov-11.977888_pt1 | contig 31869 bp, 27 predicted proteins | sample MGYA00237861_ERZ511468 | MGnify/ENA primary metagenome ERZ511468 (study PRJEB26299, sample SAMN06266213) | sediment metagenome | isolation source: Hudson Canyon methane seep mesocosm | place... | reverse complement strand
GGAAGCGGTCTTCATACACTTGTCCACGAATAAAGTTTATGGGGATATTGCTAACACTCTTCCTCTTGAAGAACTTGAAACAAGATGGGAATTAAACTCCAGCCATCAATTTTATGAAAATGGGATCGATGAATCTATGAGTATTGATGGAAGCAACCATAGTTTATTTGGTGTTTCTAAGGCGGCAGGAGACCTATTAGTGCAGGAGTACGGGCGATCTTTTGGGCTAAAAACAGCTTGTTTTAGAGGTGGGTGCCTAACAGGTTCCGCTCATTCAGGGACGGAGTTGCATGGTTTTCTTTCCTACCTGATGATATGTACTATGCAGAAAAAACCATACACCGTATTCGGGTATAAAGGAAAGCAGGTTCGTGACAATATACATAGCATTGACCTTGTGAGGGCGTTATACCATTTCTATAAAAATCCAAAGGTTGCAAAAATTTATAACATTGGAGGTGGTCGATATAGTAACAGTTCTATGCTTGAGGCTATCAAGATGTGTGAAGATATTTCAGGTAATACTCTTTTATCTTGTTTCTCTGAAGGAATAACTTTAAGAAATGAAGGACAATTTCCATCTACACATGAATAATCTTTATTACACGAAGGTTGATCAATCTGTGTTTTTCTACCATATTCTGTTTTAATAGGCTGCACACTCAAACAATTTGATTTAACACCACAATCTCCACACCCTTCGCAAACAGCTTCATTGATAAATATTCTTTCTTTTGGCTCATGAGCGAGCCCTCTTTTACGTAATCTACGTAAGTTGGCTGCACATGATTGATCATGGATTAATACCGTAACTCCTTTTATGGCTTTTAATTTTTTTTGTTGTGCAGTTTCGGCACTGGCTCTATTAAATGGGTGCTGTCCAGAAAGCAGTTCGTAACTGACACAGGCTAGGGCGTAAAGATCATCTCTTGGGTCAGGCGTTTCATTTTTAAACATTTCCAGACTAGCATAACTCGGTGTCAATCCTCCAAGCACACTGGCATCAAAGCCTCTGGAAAAGGCGGAATTTGCCAGTCTTGCTATGCCAAAATCAAAGACTTTGACATGGTTTTTAAGATCAACAAAGACATTGCTGGGCTTGAAGTCTAGGTGGATAATGTTTTTACTGTGAGCATAAATAAGTGCCTGGGCCATTTTGGAAATGATTTTCATGGCTTTGTTAGGCGACATGCCTTTAGGGTTGGTTTTGATGACTTTATCTAAAGGTGCGCCATCAATAAATTCCATGGTCATGAAGACGGTGTCTCCATCACGGTCAAAATCATAGACAGTGACAATATTTGGGTGAGCAAGAGCCTGGGTTTTTCGCGTTTCACTATGCAGAGCTTTTAATAGATCACTGTCATTTTTATATTCATCATTAATGACTTTTATGGCTATAAATGCACTATTTCCCGCTTCAATATCACGCCTGTCTAATGATTTAAAAACGGTACCCATACCGCCTGAACCAATAACTTCTAATAAATCAAAGCGATTTTTTAATAAGCTTCCTGTACCCGATATTTTCGTTTTGTCTGAGTCTTTATCTGCATTTAATAAAGTCTTTTCTTGAATATGGTTATCTGCAATATTCTGTATAGGTTGCTGGGCTTGAGGCGATATTTGGGTTTCATCATCATCAACTGGATCGTTTGCTGATATAAGAATGGTTTTGTCTGTGTTAGCTTGGTTTTTATTTGTCATGAAACAGGCGAAATGATTTTTTATAGCATAATAGTGTCTACTTAATAATGGATTGTATCTTAATTCGATGATTTAGTAGTTAATTTGATTGTTGTCATCATTGAATATCTTATTATCCTTTGATTGTTTGTCTAAGTTATTGGTTGTAATGTATATTTTTTTGTGTGCTAAGAGTCTAGCTAGAGAATAAGGCGTTGTGCCAGAACAAAGTCACCGTCGTATTTTTGTCATCTTTTCGCTTAATCGACTGATACCTGACAGGGAGATTGATAAATCAATATTTTCCTATCTATTAAAGATAGCTATTTATGAGATAATTCTGTTTTTATATCAAAAAACATCGCAGAACTATGGGTAATTTTGGTTCTGTTGGTAACAGGAGATTATGCATGACAGCATTAATAGGTATTATCATGGGCTCAACATCAGATTGGGATACTATGGTTCATGCTGCAGAAACATTAGAGCAACTTAATATTCCACACGAAGTAGAAGTGGTTTCTGCTCATAGAACCCCGGATAAATTGTTTCAATATGCTGAAACAGCAGAAAATAAAGGTCTTGAGGTTATTATTGCTGGTGCAGGTGGGGCCGCTCATTTACCTGGAATGACTGCAGCTAAAACAGCGGTGCCTGTTTTAGGTGTGCCTGTACAGTCTAAAGCACTTAATGGCATGGACTCTCTTTTATCTATTGTACAAATGCCTGCCGGGATTCCTGTTGGAACCTTGGCAATAGGTCGTGCGGGTGCCATTAATGCGGCATTGTTAGCCGCCGCTATTGTTAGTAATAAACACCCGGAATACCGTGAGGCAGTCAATCAATATAGACAAAGCCAAACTGATAAAGTGAGTGCTAACCCTGATCCTCGTGAGGTGGTTTGATGAAAGTAGGAATCTTAGGTGGTGGACAGTTGGCTCGGATGATTGCTTTGGCCGGTTATCCATTAGATTTAGAATTTATTATTCTAGACCCTAGTGACGATGCGGGTGCTGTGGGTTTAGGTGAGCACTTGCATGGTAAATATGATAATAAGAAATTACTCGCTGAACTTGCAGAAAAAGCAGATGTAGTGACCTATGAATTTGAAAATGTACCGGCGGATGTTGCTGCATTTTTGGCTGAGCATACCAAGGTTTATCCAGCACCTAATGCTTTGGCAGTTGCTCAGGATAGATTGCATGAAAAAAACTTTTTTCATCAATTGAATATTCCAACAGCGCATTATGCGGCTGTAAGCAGTTTAGAAGATTTGCAGCAGGCCATGGTGCATATTAATTATCCCGCCATTTTGAAGAGCCGGAGAATGGGCTACGATGGTAAAGGGCAGGTCGTTTTAAAATCAGCCGAACAATTGGTTGAGGCATGGGAATCGGTGGAAAGTGTTGATTCTATCGTAGAAGGTTTTGTCGATTTTCAACGAGAAGTTTCAATTATCGCTGCGCGTAGGCCTAGTGGAGAAGTTGCTTTTTATCCATTATCTGAAAACTCACATGACAAAGGTATTTTACGGGTCTCAAAGTGTTGTATTGATGATGAATTGCAACAACAGGCAGAAGATTATGCGGTTCGATTGCTGGATGCCTTGGAGTATGTGGGTGTTATTGCTTTGGAGCTGTTTGAGGTGAATGGTTCATTTATTGCGAATGAGTTTGCACCTAGAGTGCATAATTCAGGGCACTGGACCATAGAGGGGGCAGAAACTAGCCAGTTTGAAAACCATCTGCGGGCTATTTTAGATTATCCTTTGGGCTCGACTAAAGAGCGTGGATATACTGGCATGGTGAATTTTATTGGTGGATTGCCATCAACAGAAAGCGTACTCGGTATTGCAAATGCACACCATCATTTGTATGGAAAATCACCACGTAAAGGCCGCAAAGTGGCTCATGCGACCGTTAGAGCCGATACGCAAGAACAATATACCCAATCACTTCATGAATTAGTCAAGTTGGCAAAAGCGACAGACGACTCTTGATCCGAACGAAGCCATTAACGAAGCTTGTTATGGCTTAACACATCAAAAATAGGGGTGGCTTGTTTTAAGCTGCCCACTTCTCCTGCAAGTATAAATAGGTCTTTTGTATTTAAATTTTTAGATACCATCCAGGACTTTGTCGCGGGTGGCCTGGCACTGGTGTTGGCACTGGTCGAGACAATTGGGCCTTGGTTTTCTTCACATAATGAACTTGCGATAGGGTGATCCGTTACCCTGACGGCTAGGGAATTGTGTTTTCCAGTTAGCCATTTTGGCACCCAGGGTTGAGCCGGTATTATCCAGGTAACCGGACCTGGCCAGCTGGCTTGAACGCGGGAAACAATCTCATCGCTTAATTGTAAATAAGGATCAAGTTGCTCTATAGAGGAAGCTATTAATATCAGGCCCTTATCAACTGAACGCTTTTTTAAAGCCAGCAACTTTAACACTGCTTCCTCATCCATAGGATTGCATCCCAGGCCATAAACCGCCTCAGTAGGGTAGGCAATAAGCTCTCCCTGATTTATTTTTTGCACCGCAAGCCGAATTTTAAAAGCAGAAGTTTTTACAGTCATTTTGTAGTCTGGATTGTTGTAGGGTGGGCAATGCCCACCCTACAAGTAGCTTTAGTCTTTAGCCTGCTCTTGAGGCCCTTTAACATCTTCAGGGTCGCCTTCATAAGGCGTTGCGTACTTGCATTCCTTTTGCGGGCAGACTTTTTCTGGGCCTCGCCTTTTAGTGCTTTTTAATGTTAATACGGGCCAGTTACAATCTGGGCAGCTTTCTTTTATGGGAACATTCCATAAAGCATAGTCACATTTTGGGTAGCCAGCACAGGAATAAAATATTTTCCCATAACGCGATTTACGTTTAAGAATATTATCTTTATTACATTGCGGACATTCCACCCCAGTATCTAAGGGTTTTTCTAAAGGCTCTATATGTTTACATTTTGGATAAGCGCTGCAGCCAATAAATTTTCCATATCGCCCTGTTTTAATTACTAACGGGGATTCACATTTTGGGCAGACTCTGCCTTCAACGATTTCAGGCTCATTGGCTTCAGTACCATCATCGTTTAGATTGCGAGTGTATGAGCAGGTCGGGTAGTCGGTACAGCCAATAAAACGACCGTTACGGCCAAGTCTGATCGACAGTTGTTTGCCGCATTCGGGACATTTTTCGTCTATGGCTTCCTGAGTAACATCTTTACGCTGAACACTTTCTTCTTTCTCAACGATAAGTTTGGTGAAAGGCGTCCAGAAGGCTTGCATCAGAGGCACCCATTCTTTTTCCCCTCGTGCTACCGCATCAAGATCATCTTCTAAATTAGCGGTAAAGTCATAATCTACATATTTAGTGAAATGATCAGTTAGAAATTTATTAACAATTCGTCCCACATCGGTAGGGTGAAAACGTTTGCTTTCTAATGTGACATATTCTCTATTTTGTAGCGTTGAGATGATAGTCGAATAGGTTGATGGTCTGCCTATACCATGTTCTTCCAATGACTTGACCAGGCTTGCCTCACCAAAACGGGGAGGTGGCTCAGTAAAATGTTGAGTGGCGACAATTTCATTCAGAGGAACCGGTCTGCCTTCTTCCATTGGTGGTAGAAAACTTTCTTTGTCATCGTTTTCTTTATTGTCATCTTTGCCTTCCAGATAAACCGCCATAAACCCAGGTTTATGTATTGTTGATCCTGTTGCTCTAAAAATATTGTCCTTGCTACCACAGCTTAAATCAACAGCAACCTGATTAAGGGTGGCGTGGATCATTTGACAAGCGACAGTTCGCTTCCAGATTAATTCATAAAGTTTGAATTGATCGGCTGAAAGATTGTTTTTAATTTTTTCAGGTAGATTAAATGCAGAAGTAGGGCGTATTGCCTCATGCGCTTCCTGAGCATTTTTGGATTTGGTTTTAAATGAACGGGGTTCTTTAGGTACATTCTCTTTACCATATTTTTCGGCAATCAGTTCACGTAACTGATCAAGTGCTTCGTCCGACAGGTTAACTGAGTCTGTACGCATGTAGGAAATTAAACCAGCCGTTTCACCGTCAACCTCAATCCCCTCATAAAGTTGCTGAGCAACCATCATGGTTTTCTTGGTAGTAAAGCCCAGTTTTCTAGAGGCTTCCTGTTGCAAGGTTGAGGTGATAAAAGGTGCTGCCGGATTACGTTTGCGTTGTTTCTTTTCTAGTTTTTCAACAATTAACTGGCCATCAGCCGCAGCGGCTAATGTCTGCTTAACTTTTTCCGCACGCTCTCCATCAGTGATACTGAATTGCTTAAGTTTTTCACCTTCAAAATGAGTAAGCTTGGCTTTAAAGGCCTGCTCTTGTGCAATTAATTCTGCTGTATGTGACCAGTATTCCCTTTTTTCAAAGGCTTCTATTTCAAGCTCGCGCTCAACGATCATTCGTAGTGCTGGACTTTGTACACGTCCTGCGGATAAGCCTCGACGAATCTTTTTCCATAATAACGGCGATAAATTAAAACCTACCAGGTAATCTAAAGCACGCCGTGCCTGTTGTGCATTAACCATAGTAATGGATAATTCAGTTGGATTGGCGATTGCTTCAGTAACGGCTTTTTTGGTGATTTCGTGGAACACAACGCGTTGTACATTTTTATCTTTTAAAGCTTTTTTTGCTTTTAAATGTTCAAACACATGCCAGGAAATAGCCTCTCCTTCTCTATCCGGGTCAGTTGCGAGATATAAGGTCTCTGCTTTTTTTACTGCCTTGGTGATTTCTTGTAGATGGCGTTGGTTACGGTCAATGATCTGGTACTTCATTGCAAAATCATGTTCCGTATCCACTGCACCTTCTTTCGGGATTAAATCTCTAACGTGACCATAGGATGCAAGTACTTGAAAATCTTTTCCCAGGTATTTTTCAATGGTCTTACATTTTGCAGGTGATTCTACAATGACAAGATTTTTACTCATATTTATACAGGAATCTAATGTAAAAGGGCGGGTGTTAAGTCGTACACAATGTCTTCCATTCTGGAAAAGGCAAGATCATCATCTGATTGGCTTAATAGAACCATTAGAACGGTCCATTTGAGTTCGTCTAAAGAGAGGGTTTTGTTTTTGGTAGCCATTGCCCTGTCTATAACAATTTCTCTGGTGGTAGGGGTTAATATGGCGCTACGTTCCAGAAAAAGTAAGAAGTCGCGACACTCGATATCCAGTTTAATTTCTTCTTGCTTACAGAAAATACGGAATGCCGAAGAAACACTGGCTTTTATGGCGCTTTTCTCTGTTAATGCTTCCAGCCAATCAAATGCATTATTGACTTCAGCCTGTTCAAAACCTGCCTGCAAGAGCTCTGTCTTAATGTCTTCGTTATCAGGATATAACTCTATCGCATCATCTAAGTAATTTTCAAAAAGATAGATTAGGACATCAAATATATTTTCTTTCATAGCACCTGTTTATTTAATTCGGATATAGCCACCAGGGGTTGTTGCAATACAACCTTGTAATTCCAACATCAGTAACATTGAAGAAATAACTTCAACCGAAAATCCAGATTTTTCTACCAACCAATCTACCGATGTGGGGCTAAACATAATGAGATTCAATAGATTTTGCTGCTCTAGGTCAAGTGTTGATTTTAAACTTTCTGTGACGATTTCTTCATGTTGTTGATTATATTCACCTAATTCTTCTAAAATATCCTGAGTACTTTCAACTAATTTAGCCCCTTCTTTAATTAAAGCATTACAACCTCGGGCTAAAGGGTTGTGGATTGAGCCTGGAATGGCAAACACTTCACGGTTGTCTTCAAGTGCCATACGTGCGGTAATCAGAGAGCCACTTTTTTTTGCCGCCTCAACGACTAGCAGGCCGATACAAAGCCCGCTGATAATTCGATTGCGTCTAGGAAAGTGATTGGCTTTTGCGGAGGTGCCAGGAGGAAACTCTGAGATGAGCAGTCCTGTGTTGGCAATATTGCTTGCCAACTGTTTATTTCGAGCGGGATAAACTCTATCTAGCCCGGTACCCGTTACCGCAATGGTATAGCCATTTACATTTAATGCGCCTTGATGACTGGCAGCATCTATTCCGAGTGCCAGGCCACTGGTAATAGTAAAGCCTTGCTGGGCAAGCGATTGGGCAAAATCAATCGCGGTTTGATGTCCTAGCGGAGAAGGGTTGCGACTGCCAACGATGGATATTTGCGGGTGAGACAGTAACGTCTTATTTCCTCGGGTAAAAAGCAGGGCTGGTGGGCTGTTTATTTCTTTTAATTGCGCAGGGTAAAGCGCATCGTAGATTGTGACAATGGAGTTTCCAGGCTGATTGACCCAGGCCAGATCAGCTTTTATTAAATCCCAATCGGGTGATTTAATAAAATCGATAGATTTCTGTTTTAGACCTAAAGAAGAAAGTGTCGCGTGGGATTGATGAAACAGTTGCTCGGGCGGATATGAAGTGAGGGTGTTTAAAAATGTTTTACTGCCAACGCCAGGTGCTCTTAACAAGGCAAGCCAATACTTAAGCTGTTCAGCTGAAGGGGAGGTAGTCACGTAAACTTAATATAATAGGGAGATGATCACATCCTTGTGAACAAATAATTCAATAAGGCTTTAAGGTGTCTGGATTTTATCAAGCACATGGATGGCTTGAGTTGCTTCAAGCACCAAGGCATAGCTCACACGTTCAAAGGGGCGAAAAACCATCAGTAGACCCGCAATTTCATCGGGCAGTTTTACGGTGGCATTTGTTTCCGGGCTGTATGGATCTACAACTAAACGCCCGCGGTGATAAATATCTAATGTATGTCCTGCTTCCAGGCCATCTACTCGTCCTTTATCAAGCACGACAATATCATGTTGGCCAATTTGAGAAACCCCATCAAGGACACTGATGATATTTCCAGTGATTGGTTTTTCAGGCGGGCGAGGAAAAAAGTTGAGAGCCAATGCGCTTTCATTGCTGATCATTAAGCGGTCACCTCGTCGAACATCACTATCAGACTGAGTAATAAGCAGCGTTGCAGGGTCACCCGCTCGTTCAATTGTAGTATCAGCAATGTATTTGGCTTCGTAACCTAAAATCTCTTTGCTGTCAGGGTTAGTATACACTTCACCTTTTCTATAAATGGTATAGCCGAGGCTTTTAGGTGCAGGAATTGAGCGCACATAGATTCTGTCACCAGCCCCCGCAATTAAATGTTCCCCCGCAATCTCAACCACATAAGGGGATGATGCCAACTCAGTTGCATTGACCACTTTGGGTGAGGTTAAAAATTGAGAAATGGCATCAGTTGGAATCAGCTTGATGGCCTGATCTATAGTCGACTCTCTAATACGGGGTCTAATGCCGTCATGTTTTGACAGGCTGAGTTGAGGTTTGCCATCAACAATAGAAAAATAAAGAGTATTGCCCGGATAAATTAAATGCGGGTTTTTGATTTGCGGGTTGTTACCCCATAATTTGGGCCATTGCCATGGGTTTTCCAGAAACTTACCTGAAATATCCCATAAAGTATCACCTTTAACAACAATATATTGGTCAGGGTGATTTGGGTTGATTTTAATGCTGTCAGCCCAGACATTTGCACTGAATAGCAAAGGAATTAATATCCCCATGGTGGTTCGAAAAGCCATATTTATACTGCCCTAATGAAATTAAAGACTATCTGATTTTAAAGTTTAGATGAATTCAGCTAGAAATCTAGTCGATATCAATTTTAAAGTATTGAGTTAGGAACATGAATGAAATAATTTCGATAATTTTTTGGAGGGGCTTTAGTCCGCAAAGTACACTGCAGGCTAAAGGCCCGCGGCCCTTAATTTAAGATACATTATTTCATGCATAATTCTTAGACAGGTATTTTAACGGTTGTTAGCTGTTCTGATAAGTATTTAAAGCTAATCTAGCTGAATGCAGGGGTAAAGAGCAATAGGCGGAGGCGGGAATAGAATATACGGTTTGTTATTATTGGATCTTGTATACTGATAAGTTAGAAACAGTAATTTATAGGGGATTGATTTTCTTGTTTTTCGAACTATATAAGCGTTCCAGAATTTGTTCACTTCAATCACCTTCTCCTGGGCAAAGGCCGGGAGAAATAGACTGCAAGAACTTTTGCAGCAACTGATAGCATTCAAATTCCCAGCATTTTTTTATGTGTTCGAGTCGTTTTATCTCTGATTTTAAAGTGTAGTAGGCATTACCATGTATTTTTGTGAAAAATTTGTGATCAGAGCTTTTTTGTTTGTTGTTTTTTCCTGCCTAACGCCTGTTAGCTTTGCTGATATCAGTTTTACCTCGGCTAATTTTACTGCACAAGAAGATTCTGGCGTTATTACGGTCTCTGCAAATTTGACGGCAGGCTGTGTTTTTGGTGAATGTTATGAGACTATTCTTATAGATTATTCAGTCACAGCAGGTACAGCAACTGCCGGAGTCGACTTTACTGCGGTGAGTGGCACGTTAAGCTGGACGGCTAATGGAATCCAATCTTTTCAGATACCTATTGTTGCTGATGCGGATATAGAAGCTGATGAGAGCCTGGTTGTTACCCTGAGTAATTGTTTACAGCAATTCTCTGCTCCATCCCCTTCGTCTATTACTTGTAATCGTGATGTGTTTGATTTGCCAGCATCTGCAACGATTCTAAATGATGATTTTCCAGCCCCGGGCACACTGAGTTTAACTAGCTCAACGGTTAATGTTACTGAAGGATCGGTTGCGACGGTTTCTGTTACGCGTACGGGAGGGAGTGATGGCGCGATTAGTATAGATTACGCATCATCAGATATTACTGCTTTGGCGGCTAGTGATTATAGCAGTGTCTCGGGCACCTTGAGTTGGGCCGACGGTGAGGCCGGAGTTAAATCAATTACTATTGCGATATTAGCGGATATCTTAATTGAAAATAATGAAACATTTGCGCTTAGCTTAGCTAATCTTGTTGGCACTGCGACTTTAAGCTCGGGGTCAACAGCAACGGTGACTATTACTCAGGCAATAAGCGAATTAGAAAACCTAACACCAAATCAAAAAGCAGTAGCAGAAGAACTGGATAAAATGTGTGTAGGGGCAACAGGTGATCTATTGTTGCGATGTCAGGATATGTTTAACTCTGGTTTGAGTAATGAACAATTAATACAGGTTGTTGAGAGTATGACACCTGATCATATTTCTTCTCAGGGTAATATTGCGAATGATTTTGGTTTTCAGCAGTTAAAAATGGTGCATGGTCGAATAGTCAGTTTGAGACAAACAGCCGGTGCAGCTAGTCGCATTGCGGTGACAGGTTTTAGTCTGAATTCATTTGGACAAAAAATACCTGTTGGGCAAATTGCTCAGGCTATGATTTATAACGCTTTAGGAGGTGGAAGTGGCGATGAGCCATTGCGAGATCTGCCATTAGGCGTGTTCATAAAAGGACAGGTTGATATTGGTGATAAAAAATCATCAAATGCTGAAACCGGCTTCGATGTTGATACTAAAAGTATTACCGTGGGGTTTGATTATCAATTTACTGATCAATTGTTAATAGGTATTGCCAGTGGTTATGGGCATAGCGATACTGAATTTGATAGTAATGCAGGGGATATGGAAAGCCATTCAGGCAATTTTTCTATCTATGGTAGCTACTACTTACCAAAAGACTTTTATATTGATACCATTTTAAGCTATTCCATTAATGCTTATGATAGTTCTCGTGCCATTGTTATTCCTGGTTTTCAAGGGGCTGCAACTAGCACTCCGTTTGGTGATCAATATGGTGGTAGCATAGGTTTTGGTAAAGATTTTTATATCAAAAACTTCTTTATCAGCCCTTATCTTCGCGCTGAATATTTATTCACAGGGATAGATGAATACAGTGAGGAAGGTGGGGGAGGACTGGCTCTCAGAATTTCTGAGCAATCAATGAATTCATTTATAAGTACCCTAGGCGGACAAATGAGCCAAGCTATTAGTATGCCTTGGGGCGTTATTTCGCCAGGCATTCGTTTTGAATGGCGGCATCAATTTAGAGATGATCAACGCACTATCCACTCTCAAGTGATTGATGCCCCGACAGGAACAGGAAGTTTCGCTATTAAAACAGATGATCCAGATCGAGACTATTTTAATCTGGGCGCTTCTCTAGCTGTCACTCTGCCTGAAGGACGATCAGCTTTTGTAAGATATGAAACGCGGCTGGGGCAAACTGATATGACTAATCATACGATAGAAGCTGCGGTTAGAATGCCTTTCTAGCCCGAGATTATATTTCCAAAGTAAATATCCTTTACTATACTAAGGAACGTGTATGGAATCAGCTCCCAAAATTATAACGCTGAAGTAAAAAGCCCCGTTAGAAATCGGGAAGTTGTTTTATGCACGTTCCTACACACCATTCTTTTAAGTTAACTCAGTCACCCTTGTAAATGGAGCTGGCAATGCACAGTACGCAGATTGTTTTACCCAATGTAAACAGCAGTATATTTAGAAAAGCTTATGTTGTTTTCTTGGTTATGCTGTTATCAAGTTGCCAGCCGACTTTGGTTAATGATGGGACTAATCTAAAGTCTACAGAAGGCTATAGCGCAGAACAAACAAATAAACTTTTTGTGGTTGATTGTTTGCTACCAGGTCAAATACGTAAACTAGGTAGTCAAATGACTTATTTATCGCCCAGGAGGCCAGTTAAGACCACGGCAGGAGATTGTGAAATTCGTGGCGGAGAATATGTGGCTTATGATCGAAGTAATTATGCTTCTGCATTAAAAGTCTGGTTGCCTCAGGCCAAGAAGGGCAATATTGAAGCGCAAGTGGTTTTAGGTGAGATTTATGAAAAAGGTTTGGGTGGTTTAACTGACCCTGCCTTAGCTGCACAATGGTATAGAAAAGCGGCTGCGCAAGGCAGTTCCAGAGCACAAATTAATCTTGGTCATTTGTATGAAAAGGGGCTGGGTGTAGAGCAGAGCCTGGCGACTGCATTAAACTGGTATAGAAAAGCATCAGGTCTTGATGATACCGATCTGGAATTTGCTTCGGTGACCGAGGCCAATGTCTCGGCAGGCTATGAACAACAGTTGCAGAAGCTAAGAGATTCATCCAAAGGCTATCAAAAGCAGGCTAGTAAACTACGTCAGCAATTGAAGCAATCTCAGCAAAGCCTGGGAGTACAGCAAAAAAAATTAAATCAGCTTAAAAATCAGCTGGAACAATCCAGGCAATTATTGAGTCTGGAGAAAAATAGGAAAAATGCTAATCGACAATTGATAATCAAGCTAGAGCAAGATTTACATAAAAATCAAGCCTCTTATGATAGCCAAAAAAATCAACTAGCAAAAATGCAGGCTGTAGAGGCAACTGCAAGTCAGGCTTCTGTCTCTTCCTATCAGTTACAATTAGGAAACCTGCAAGGTCAACTACAGCTTAAAGAAAGCCAATATCGTGATGCTGTTATTGGGATTCAAAGTGGAATGAAGCAGATCCAGGCAAAGTCTATCAATGCACGTTCCACTCAGGATAAGTTGTTAATAGAGCAGTTAAGAGGAAGGTTAAACTCGGAAAAAGCTAATTTATTGCTAACCGGTAAACAAATTAAACAGCTTAAAATAACTATCGCTGAAAATAAAAAAATTGTTAATAGCCTGGAAACTCAGGGTGACAATAATATTTTACTTGCGCAAGCTAAAATTGAAATTATTGAACCGAGTATGGTTTTAACTCGTGGAGTACCGAGTTATCAATTGAGGTCAATCAGTCGCAGTAAGAAAATTATAGGGAAAGTTTTACAGTTCAAAAACCTTGAGTCACTAACTATCAATGGGCAGGCCACTGGTGTGGATAAGGAAGGGGTTTTTCAATCTAGCATAGAAATTAAAGATGAACTTAATCCGGTTAAAATTGTTGCCAATTATAAAAAAGGGAACCCTGGCTTGTTGAGTTTTAATTTACTGGCTAAGGCCGCAGTTTTTGAAAACAATAATGCTAGTCGGCCGTCCAGGGCAGTTGCTAAAAGTTATCCTTCGATTAATTTTGGGCGGTTTTATGCCTTGGTGATAGGTAATCAAAAATATGATCAATTGCCGAGCTTAAAAACCTCAGTTAATGATGCTAAAGCAGTCGACGCAATATTGCGTAAGCATTATGGCTATAAAACCACCTTGTTGATAAATGCAAATAGGCATCAGATCATGACTGCTTTTAATGATCTGCGGGCGGTGTTAACAGAAAAGGATAATCTGTTAATTTATTATGCAGGTCATGGTGAAATTGATAAATCTGACCAGAGTGCATACTGGTTACCTACGGATGCCGAGTTGAATAATTCAGCTAACTGGCTTTCCAGTCATAGCATCACTCAATTTTTAAATATTATTGAAGCCAAACATATCCTGGTCGTTGCTGATTCCTGTTATTCAGGTGCTATGACCCGCACATCCATTGCACGATTACCGACTCAAATGGCAGAAGAAAAACGCAAAAAATGGCTAAAATTTATGGTTAAACGTAAAGCCAGGACGGTAATGACATCCGGGGGGGTTAAACCAGTGCTTGATAGTGGTGGTGGACAGCATTCGGTTTTTGCCAAGGCTTTTTTAGATGTGTTGAAAAATAATGCAGGGTTAATGGAAGATTATGAACTGTTTAGAGATATCTCTGGTAATGTTAAAAGATCAGCCTCATTAGTTGGTTTTCGTCAAGAACCGCAGTATTCATCCATGTTACACGCAGGGCATGAAGGCAGTCCCTTTTTCTTTGTTTCAAACACTCACTAGCCTCGTATTGACTATCAATGAATGATCCTAAAGATAACAATGACGATGAGACGGTACTGATTCGATCAGAGACTACATCATCTGATAAAACAGTTCTGATCGCAAACGATGACGACGCTGATGTTACCAGAATGGCAACTGCAGAGCCTGTTTCTAAGCCAACAGAGAGCTTGCGTGAAGGTTCTTTGCTGAAGAATCGGTTTGTACTTAAAGAAGTGCTCGGTAGTGGTGGTATGGGTACGGTTTTTCGTGCAATAGATTTACGTAGGCAAGAGGCTCAGGACCATCAGCCTGATGTGGCAATAAAAGTATTGAATGATGAATTTAGAGAAGATCGTGAATTATTAATTGCCTTACAAAGAGAAACAAAAAAATCACAAATGCTGGCTCACCCAAATATTGTGACGGTTTACGATTTTGATCGTGATGGCAATAATGTTTACATGGTTATGGAGTTATTAGAAGGGAAACCCCTTTCTCAATTTATCAAAGAGGATGCAGTGGGTGGGCTTCCATTTAAAAAGGCCTTTAATATTATTCATGGCTTGTCTGTTGCACTGGCTTACGCACATAAGAAAAACATCATACATTCAGATTTCAAACCGGGAAATGTATTTGTTACTTCAGATGGCACGGTCAAGGTTCTTGATTTTGGTATCGCATGCGCGACAGTAAGGTCTGATATGCATCAACAGGATACTGTTTTTAATGCACGAGATTTAGGGGCTTTAACGCCGGCTTATGCCAGCCTTGAAATGCTACAGGGAAAAGATCCAGATCCAGCGGATGATGTTTATGCTTTGGCCTGTGTCAGTTACGAAATACTCAGTGGCAAACATCCTTATGGAAAACTATCGGCAGAAAAAGCATTAGAAGTAAACTTGCAAGTTCCTGTTATTAGTGGCCTGGATAGAAGAGTTCGTAATGCATTGAACCATGCTTTGGCTCTGGAGTATTCGCAACGCACGGCGACTGTTGATGCGTTTCTTGAAGAGATCGGGCCAAAATCAATATGGCCAAAAGTTTTTATAGTCGCTGCTATCATCGCTTTGTTGGCAGCTGCATTCAGTTATTATTATGTTTTTTATGAGCTGGAAATTGTTGATGATGAAATAATTGAATTGACTCATGAGCAAACTTTAGCGGTAAAAGATTTTATGGAGTTAGCTGAAATTCATTTTGAAGTTGGTTATTTAACGGCCCCATCGGGCAGTAATGCATTGTGGGCGTATAAACAGGTTCTAGCAATTGATCCTTATAATCAAGATGCTCAGAAAGGGCTTAAGAAAATTGCGGCGGTCATAGAGCAGCAAGCGCTTGAGTTTTATAACGCAGGTGATTATAAATCCAGTCTGACAAAAATTGAAGAAGGACTGGAAGCTGTCCCTAAAGATCAAGAGTTATTAGAATTAAAGGACCAGATTCTAAACTCGGGGGTAGGGCTTTAAGGTTAATTCATCGTTCCTACGCTCCAGCGTGGGAATGCAGCTTGTGATGCTCCAGCGTCACGGAACGCTGGAGCGTTCAGTAATGAATTCCCACGCAGAGCATCACTGCCATTAAGTTAAGAGATAAACATATGTTAAACAATAACTTATATTGTAGGTTGGGTTAGCTTATCAAGCAAAGCGCGATAACGTAACCCAACAATTCCCCATAAATCAGCGAGTTGTTGGGTTACGTTTTTTCGCTACGCTAAAAAATCTAACCCAAGCTACAGTGTAATTCATTGATTATTAATTATCTAAGATAGCAAAAGCTCATGGGTAATCAGTTATTTCTATTTAAACTTTTAAGAACTAAACCTATGATTTTAATAAGGATGAATAATGCCTGGCTTTAAAACCCCAATTTTAAATAATAATATTCGTTTAGATCAAGGCACTTTAGCTAGAGCATGTTCAACACTGACCGTAGTAACAGGAATGGAACAGTCGGCTGTGGTAGATAAAAGCTTTTTATTAAATAGACCGAATCATAATTTAAGAAAGAAAAGTCAATATGTAGCAAAGAAAGTTATTTTACAAGATACGCAAAAACTGCCCTGTGATGGTAGAGGGAATGAGGTTGCGCGAATAGCAGCTTATATGGCAGATGAAATGTCTAAAAATGCAAAAAGTTATGCGGCATTAAAGATGAGTAAACTTAATAAAGATAGTGATTTTAGCAAGGCATACAATGCATGTATTAAGGAGTGGTCAGGTCGCCCTTGGTATCAACAATTACTTATTGATCCTAACTATTGTATTAGTATAGGGCTAGCTAAAAAATCAAATAAAGTGGAAGCAATTATCCTATGGACATTGAAGGTCGCTCAAAACTCTGTCTGGGATCACAAGCCTTATATCAGAAAAACCTTTCATCCTGCAGTTCCAAATGGGGAACAAGTCTGGCATCACTATGATAGATATTTATACTACTATGATATTTGGTCAAATATACATTATGGATATGTTGGGCGTGCCTGTGGGTTTAGTGAAAGCGAATTACTTGATGGGGCAGGGATAGAACAAATTGGATCAGATCTATTGAGGTTCAAGTTGCCTAGCGGGAAAGTAAATGTTGAGGGGCTTCGTGCTTTTGATGATTCTTCAGATAGGGAATCAATCTCTATTGGAATTGCTTTGCATAAAAAGCATCCTGATTATGTAACTTCACAGGCTATTTTAAGTAGGGTTAAAAATGCTAGTAAGCTCACAAAAAAACCTTGTTAAACATTTTTTTTTAAGTCTATTTATAATGACCTTTATTCAAGGTTGTTGTCCAGCTGATGTAAGCTCTCAGCGTATTCATGTGAGGTTAACAGATAAAATTAAATTAACAGATCTTACGGTTATTATGGGTGAGGAAAAAACATCATGGGCTACAATTGATGAAGGTAATGAGCTATCAAGTACATTATGCCCGACAATTAATGGTGAACTTAGCATACTATATCGTCAAAATGGAAAAGCAATCTCCTCTAATGGCCCTTTAATTGATATATCAAAGAAAAATGATATATTGATACAGATAGGGAAGAAAGGCATACAGTATTTTGTTAAGTAATTTTCTGTAATGGTTAAAAGCTAGGAGCCTGTCCGAGAATAGAGAGCCTACTACGGAAAAAGCCCTTTTGGCCATTTTCCCCGTTCATTTTCGTTGAATAGCGCAACTATTCGCCTCAAATGAACGAAAAAACTGACTCAAAAGGGCTTTCCCTCGTGACGACTTCTATTCTCGGACAAGCTCCTAGTTGTTTTTATTCTGCTTTTCCTAAAAAAGAAAAAGACTGGGCTTTAATCAGGCAATGAATTTCATCATTTTGATTTAGCTCTAGCTCATAGAATGCTTTTGGGGTGATATCGATAGCGATGGCTGTGCCTATATCAACTTGCAGGGCAACATACGATGCATTTTTGGAGCAGTTAATAATTCTTCCTTTTATCTGGTTTTGTATGGAAATATGAGAGATATGATGTTTGGCGATCGATATATCATTGGAACGAATCGATATATAGCAGATATCTCCTTTAACAAATTTATCTGTTAGCGGAAGTAGTAATATATTGCCCTGAGATTCAACGATGGTGTGGCCTGATTCTATATCGTGTCCAATAATTTTGACGCTTAGGATGTTTTCTAAGCCCATGGAGTTGGCAACACCTTGCACCGCTTCTGCCTTAATGACATCGTAAAAATGCCCTGCCCCGAGGATGCGGCCTTTGTTAATAACCACTAGATGGTCTGTTAAATGCAATATTTCTTCCATGGAATGACTGATATAGACCATGGGTAATTCAAGCTCATCTTTTACCCGTTTTAAAAAAGGCAAAATTTGTCCTTTTAATCCTTGATCCAATGAGGCAAGAGGTTCATCCAATAATAGAAACTTAGGTGAAGCAAGTAAGGCTCTGCCTAATCCTACGCGTTGCTTTTCACCACCAGATAACTGGATAGGGCGTTTTTTTAATAAATGACCTATTTCCAGTAAGTCTATAATTTCTGTTGCTTCAAAACGGCGTTGCTTTTTTGGCGTGCGCTTATAACCGTAATGCAGGTTTTGTGAAACGGCAAGGTGGGGGAATAACTGGCTATCTTGAAATACTACGCCAACATCGCGTTTATTGGGTGACAGATTAATATTTCTTTTGCTATCAAATAAATGTTTGTCGCCCAGTTTTAACCAGCCATTATCTGGATGGGCTAAACCAGCCACCATATTTAACAGGGTGCTTTTACCTGAACCCGATGAGCCAAATAGGCCGGTAACAGGTTTGTCTAGTGCGAAACTTGCTTCGAGGTCAAAATTGCCACGTTGTAATTGTACGTCTAGAGATAACATTATTTTTTTCCTAGCCAGGTCGCAGCTCGTTTTTCAATCAAACCGCTAAATAATAAGGCGCTTAATGCGATAACGATGGAAATAATCAGCAGTCTTTGCGCTGAATCAGCTCCATCAGGCATTTGAATATAAGTATAAATTGCCAACGGTAAAGTGCGTGTTTCATCTTCTATATTGCCGACAAAGGTAATGGTCGCACCAAACTCACCTAAACTACGAGCAAAGGCAAGAATTGAGCCAGTTATGATGCCAGGGATGGCCAAAGGTAAGGTGACTGTAAAAAAAGAATTTAAAGCACTGGCGCCAAGACTACGAGAAGCTTGTTCCAATTTAATATCAATGGTTGAAATTGATAAGCGAATTGAGCGCACCATCAGGGGGAAACTCATTAATGCGGTTGCAAGAACAGCTCCCTTCCAGCTAAAAGCTAGGGTGATATCAAAATGTTGATATAGCCATTTGCCTATAAAGCCTTGTCGTCCCAGCATTAATAGTAGTAAATAGCCCGTGACTACAGGGGGAAGTACTAAGGGTAAATGTAAAATACCATCAAGTAATGATTTGCCATAAAAGTCATGGCGAGCCAGTAACCAGCCCATAAAAACCCCGGGAATTAGGATAATCCCAACACTCCATAAGCTGATTTTTAAGGAGAGCATCATGGCAGAATACTCTGCTGGAGAAAGATCAAACATAATTATTTTGTGCTAAACCCGTATTTGTTAAATATCGCAGTTGCAGAGGCAGAGTTGAGATATTGCAGGAAAATGTCTGCTGATTGTTTTGCAGATTTTAGTTTGCTAACCGGGTATATGATGGGGTTGTGGCTGTGTTCTGGGAATTCTCCACTTAACGCTATTTTAGTTGAGGCAGAAGCATCAGTTGAATAGACGATGCCAGCAGCGCACTCACCACGTTCAACCAGGGTCAAGGCGGCGCGTACATCTTTTGTGCCAACTACTTGAGGTTTAATGTTTTGCCACCAGCCCAATGAGTTTAAAGCCTGTTTAGCATACATACCAGCAGGGACATGATCAGGGTCGCCAAGGCAAAGTTTGCCATCTATTTTTGCAGCCAGATCATCAGCTTTATTCATGGCTATCGCTATCTTGTTTTCTTTAGGCGTGACCAGCACTATTTTATTGCTTAGCAGTTGCTGGCGCGTCTCATTAATGATTAATTGTTGTTTTTGTAGATAATCCATCCACTTCGGGTTGGCTGAGATAAAAATATCAGCGGGTGCGCCGGCATATATTTGTTTAGCCAGGGTGGATGAGGAGGCAAAAGACACCTTTACATTAATCTCGGGCCTAGCTTTATTAAATTGCTCAGAAATTTCAGTAATTGCATTGCTGGTGCTGGCTGCAGCATAGATTAGTACTCTTTCTTTAGCGATGACTGTCTGTGATAGCAACAGGCTAAGCAAACATATTTTTAAGCTAAAACTATTCATCATTTAATTTAATTGACTGGACCGTAATGTTGTTGCGGCCATTAAAAATAATATTACAGCCATGATTAGTAACGGTAACAGGCTTGTTTTTAACACTGGGGATTCTGCAAACAATAGTGCAGATCTACTGTTGTTGACGACTAAAGACAGTGGGTTGTATTGGGCAATTGTTGCTAACCAGTCAGGCATTTGTTTGCTGGGAACCAGCGCAGTACTGGTAAATAACATAGGCATATTAACCAGGTGAACAAAGGTCGCCATATTTTCTTGTGAGCGTGCTTTGAGTGCAATCCAGCAAGAAAGGCTGCAAAAAGCAATGCCAAACAATATCAGGCTGATAAGCATATGCAATAAAGGCCAGACACTAAACTGCAATTTTGCCCCTAAGGCCAAACCTAAAAGCAATACTAAACAAGCCTGAATAATGAGCCTGGACACATCTGCGGACACTTTCCCCCAGATGATTAATGACTTGGGAGCTGGGGTGGCGATGACTCGGGTCAAAAAACGGTTTTGCATATCACGAATTAATTCGATACCCGATTGGGAAGCGCCAAATAATACGGTCATGGTACAAACACCGGGTACCAGAAAATCCAGGTACTGTATCTCGGCAGGGAGATCATCCAGGCTGTAACGCTGAAATAAAAAGCCAAAAAACAGCATCCATAATAAAGGTTGAGCCAGGGAAAAAGTCAGGGCAACAGGGCGGCGTAAGGTTTTTATCCAGGTTCTTTTAAAGACAGCCCAGATGACGAGGTGATAAAGTTTCAACGCGCTTTCCTTCTTTTCTTATTATTATTTTTAGCGGGTGCTGAGATATTGCTCCCAGTCATTTTGAAATAAGCATTTTCCAGGCCGGCTTCTTCCCAGCGACATTCAGCAACTGCGTATTGCAGCTGCTGAAATACCTGTAGCACGCTGGCAAGAATACTTGATTGATCAAAATCTTCACTTTGTGGTATTTCCAGTCTGGCCAGCTGAGCTTTAAACTGAATTTCAGCTGTAGGAAAATGCTGTTGCAAGCTGTGTTTCAAATTGTCGGCCTGTTTTAGTTTTGTCGCTGTTTTTATATGTAATACTGGATTTGCATGGCTTTTAATGATGTTGTCAGCGGTATCATTTGCAATCAGGCTGCCTTTGTCCATTAACAGAATGCGAGAGCAATATTGACGGATGGGTTCTAGTTCATGACTGATAACAATAATGCTGTTACCTTGCTGTTGATAGGACTGAATGAAATGCCATAAGAAATTTTTGCCGTTCGGGTCCAGGGCACTGGTGGGCTCGTCAAGCAGTAATAATTTGGGATGGTGGATAATACCTATGGCTAGATGTAAACGCTGCGCCTGACCACCCGAATAAGTTTTAACTGTTCTTTTGATAAACTCATGCATTTCAAAGGTTTCAATCAGTTCGCTGTGTCGCTGTTTGGCTACACGCCCTGTTAAGCCATAGAGTGCGGAGAAATAACTGAGTAATTCCTGGCCTGTCATTTCAGGGTCCAGAGCTCTATCCTGATTGATATAGCTGATCTGTTTTTTTATTTGCTCGGTATTTTTTTTTGGATTTAGCTGAAATAGTTCGCTGTCGCCTTGTTCTGTTTTCAGGCTTCCAGCGATGATTTTTAATAGAGTGGACTTTCCTGAGCCGTTGGCACCAACAATACCCACTATTTCCTGTTCAGCGATGCTCAAGTCAATTGATTTAAGCGCAACAACTCCTTTAGGATAGGTTTTGCTAATGCCTTTTAAGTTAACAATGGTAGGTGTTTGCATAGACAGTTATTGATGAGTCCAGATTTTAACGGCAGAAATAACAAGTATGCCTGCTAGTAGCGGTAATAAAATAGAGCTTGATACGATGCCTAATAAATAGCCACCTATAAATGCACCAAGTATTGAGCCAATTGCCATCAACACAATAAAATGTTTTTGCCGAGCAATCACAGCAAAGTTTTTGTCGCGACTAAAGCGCACAAAACCGATTAGCATGGTCGGTAAACTGACAATTAAGGCCAGGCTTCCGGCCAGTTTAATATCCAGGCCAAAAAGTAAAACAAAGGTTGGGATAAGCAGTTCGCCTCCTGCAACCCCCAGAACTGATGCAACAAGGCCAATAATTAAGCCTGCAAATGCACCGGTAGCCGTGAGTAGCCAGCCATTGAAGGCTGTTTCTCCAGATTCTACATCATGAGCAGATAACAAAATAATGGCAATACCGAACAGCAAAACAGCAATCACTTTATATAAACTCTGTGATTGAATACGAGTTACCCAGTCGGCTCCGAGCCAGGCACCAATAAGGCTGCCTGATAGCAGCGTAAGGATTATCTGCTGATGCGCCAGTATGCTAGCAAAGGGGATATTTGCTGAACGAAAGAACAGCGCAGAAGCAACCACTACCAGACTCATGGCTTTGTTGAGAATGATTGCTTCAATCGCTGAAAAACGGAATAGAGCAATAAGTAAAGGCAATCTAAACTCTGCACCACCCAGACCAATAAGTCCGCCCAGGCTGCCTATTACTGCACCGCTGCTAAACACGGCTAGTGAATTGGGGTTTTGTTTTGTCTTTGCTGTTGTCATTATCTCCCTTTTACTTCTCTTGGCTATACGATTAGAACTCCGTCAAAATAATGTTGATGGGTAGGTTGGGTTACGTTTTTTGCTACGCTAAAAAATCTAACCCAACCTAGCCATCAAAGCCAAATTGTTAGAGTACTCGTATTAAGAGCTACATTATTTATTAATCATCAGCACGAACAATCGTTCCAACGTGCTCACCATTAATGGCTGCTTTAATAAGCTCTGGTTTAGTCCCATTTATAACTTGAAATTGTTTAACTAATCTAGATGTTTTTAGAATATCAACTAGCACTTCATCAAAAGGTAAGGTTTTAAGATTTCGTGCTTTTAATTCAGAAGCGGTAATTTCAGGGATAAACTCTGCATTAGGGTTGGTTTTTGGGTCTGAATCATAAAGACCATCGACATCTTTAACCAGTGTTACTGTTTTACAACCAAAACATTCAGCTAGAATTAAGCAGCCAGCGTCGGTTCTATGTGGCGGGATACGGCCAATACCTGGAGGGTGTTCCCAAAGTGAGTATGGAGGGACACCATTAAAAATAACACCGGGTGCAGATTTGATGAACAAGGGTAATAAATGGCCAAAAATTTCAGGCGGAATAGCAACCACCCCATAAGGTGAAAGTAAGGCACCTAGCATGTGCGCATTACCTAGAGCATCAGTTACAGAAATTTGTGCAAGTGCGCCTGTTGGCAAACCTAGGTCACAGCCAATTGAGAATACGTGTTTACTACGTAAACCGCCACCCACGCCTAAAATTAGCTTTTCAGATTCTAGTAATTCGCCTAGAGCCTCAACCACTGGGTAGGTTAACTCTCTACCTTTGTCAATGATAGAGCTTGAGCCGATTTTTACCACATGAGCATCAGGTAACATGCGAATAATAGGTGTTTCAACTTCGGTTGAAGCCATAACCTTCTTGTCGATAAGGCTTTCGCGCATCAGTACAGAGTTGAGATGATGGCGTTTGTCAGTTGTATTTGTCATTTTTTTTATAATTCTCTTTAATGCTTATGGTTTAAATCGATCAGAAACAAACCATTTAAAAATATTATTCTGTTATGAAATAGGGTAATTAATCGGCAGAAATAATGGTTCCAACTTGTTCGCCATTAAGCGCTTTAGTGATGTTACCTGGAACAAGACCGTTGATGATTTGAATGTCGCGTCTGACTTCAGCGTTTTTCATGAAGTCAAGGACAGGCGGTTCAACAACTGAGTCAGGTAAATCCATTTCTTTTAGTTCATCGACTGTGATTTTAGGAATGAATTTGGCGTGCTTATCTTTTTTAGGATCAGCAGTATATAAGCCATTTTCATCTTTAATATAAATCATAGAGCGAGTACCAAACATCTCACTGATTAGGTAAGAACCACTGTCTGTTCTATGTGCAGGTAAGCGACCAATTTCAGGGTTACGTTGCCAGAAAACATAAGGAGGCATACCAAAAAAGATAACCGCTTGGCGTTCTGCAAGATATAAAGGCAGTTGAGGGAACTGGATAGGCTCAATAAATGGAATGCCATGTTTCGCCATCATGAAGTGAATCATTCTGGCATTTTGCATACTGACGAATGTGCCTAGTACGCTTAAAACACCTGTAGGCATACCTAGGTCAACACCTACGCTGTATGCGTGTCTGGCTCTGGTGCCAGCACCTGTACCAATAATCATTTTATGGTGGGGCAGGTTTTCTACCAGCTCATCTAAAATGGGTAATACCGCTGCACGACCGCGGTCAATAATACTTTGACCACCGATTTTGATCACATTAGCATTAGGAAGTACTTTAAAAACAGGTTGTTCTGCAGTTTTTTCCAGAAGTGATTTATCTGTCAGACTGCCGCTTATTAAAGAGGCCCCAAGTTCGGTTAATAATTCATTACTCATATTCGTTGTAGGTTAGTTATTGTTGTAGTGATTAGTTATAAGGAAGTTTAATTGCATTTAGTTGGTAGCTTTCTTCAGTCTCCAATGCTTGGTTTATATTAGAAAATTTATTCTCAGCAGTTAAGATGAGTGATTCCAGAATCTGTTGTTTGATCGCAGGTTCAACTGTCTGACCAGCAATGCCGTCAACTTTTTTCCAGGAGTTAATCGAATCTATAGGTGAGTGGCTTACATGCCAGCGAGAAGCGGTGACAGGCGTGAATCTTTCGCCCCCAAGTTTTTCAATCGTCTCAAATAATTGATTCCGATTGCTTTGTCCACTTTTTTCCTTAAGGCCAAATTCATTTAGAACCTTATGCATTTCTTTGCGCATAATGGCTTTAGCGGAATTTTTGTCTCTTTTGACGTTGCCTAATATTAAAATGGCTCCCTGTGTAGAGGACAAGTTTTGCAATTGATCTAGCACGTTTTGTTGATCAAGTTGATGCATTGCCCGAGAGCTAAAAAACACGGATACAGAATTATTTTCTAGAGGCCATGTTTTGTTGCCGTCTGTTTGTATCAAATTTGGGACATTTTTTAAATCTTTAAAACGTTTGCGATAGACATCTAGCATCCCATTTGAAAGATCAATGCCAACATAAGGAATAGGAAGGTCTTGTAAATAAAATCCAATTTCGCCAGTGCCTGCCCCAATTTCCATAAATTGTCCTGCGAGATGGGGTTTAATCATCTGCTCTAGAGCTAGCGCAATATTTTGTGCGGTTTTTGCACCTAATCCCGTCCGCTCGTCGTAAATATCCGCTTGATCATTAAATTGCATGTTGTTATCTAAGGTTAGGTTATTTGGTTTTTTGTTCCAGCTCTTTGTTTTTTATACTGTTCAGTTCTAGCTCGGTAACGCATAAGGTCGCTGAGGCGCTGTTTTCTATATCAATCAATAATAAGGAGGATTCTGCATTGTTTTTTTTATCTGTAATATATTTGTTCAATTGGTAGATAGAGACCTGTTTAATTCCTGTTTCTGAACGTATTTCTTCAACCCCTTTGCCGTGAGATTTAATCCAGTTGTACACGGTGACATGGCTACAGTGTAAAACACGGGCTATGGATCGAAAATCAAGACCCTGTAGATAGAGAACGAGCGCTTGTCTTTTAATATTTGCGCTAAAACCTCTTTGTATTACTGTGTATCGATACAGGCAGTCTTTGCATTTATATCTTTGCCTGTTTCCGACGATGCCATCCTTTGTATGTCTTTCAGAATGACATTTTGGGCAGGTTTTTATTAACGCTTCCATAGTTTTATTTTTTAAAGTAATCATTCAGCAAAATATCAAAAGGAAGAGAGTGCTTTAATAACTAAAACTAATGATAAGGGCTGTATTAACTATATTTATTTAACATCTCATTATTAAATTAAGGGTTTTATAAATGAGTAGGTGAAAAATAAATGAGTACTTAATTCTCCTGTTGTTACACCAAGCAATATGGGTGCCAAGATGAAATTGAAGTTAAAGGTAAGGCAATTGTTAATGCTGATTTTTAGCATGCATAAGGGTTTTAATGCATCTTGGCGAGTTGATTGGTTTTGTAATGCTTGTCATGGAATGGCTTTTTATGCCTTTAGGTATAACAAAAACAAATATTTATAAATGTTTCCCCAATGGCTAGGCTATCAGCTGAGATTAAAATATATCTGGAAATATTGTTTTACTTATATCATTGAAATATAAAGGGTATCTATATTTCCTTGTAAATGAAATATAGATTAAAATGGGACGTTAAAATAAGCAGGAGCTGCTGTGTTGAGGCTTTATTTGGCTTGAATTAAACATACTGAGCATTCTTAAGTAGGCGATCTTTTTTAATAAAACTCGGGATATGACCTAGTAAAGAAATAAAACAGGGTATATAACACAGTCTCTAGAGTTGGTGACGCCGTTTAGAGAAGCTGTTAAGGGTGTTTGATGTGCCGCCTTAAAAAGCTAAAATCATTTCTAGTAATACTGTGCAGTTGATTGCCCATGAGCTTACTCTAAATAATCGCAGCGAGGTGTCGGGCACTCAGCTAAAGTAATAAATAGTATAAAGGCAATTGTCATGCTGGCAGGGTTGCGCTTTCCCGAAGTCTACCCAGTCAAGCCCTCACTGCCATTAAGTTATATGGCAGGCAATGGTTGATATGTTTTGGTTTTCTATCTAGTGAAAAATGCTCGACTTAAGTTTTTTGTTGCTCTCAATACGGCTGAGTCATCTCGTCTGGCAAGCAGAGTACAAGTCACTAATATAATAACTAATAGGGTTATTACAGTGCTCGTGGGGAAAAAGCCAATAAAGCAGCCAATAACTAAAACCGAAATAATATATTGCAGCATTGCGTTAGACAGGCCAAAAAACAGATATTTTTTCCAGTTAAAAGTTAAGCCGCTTTTGTTTGCTTGCCCTTGAAGAGCAATACCCGCTGTGGCGCTCCATAAAAACATGCTTGAACCTGCGCAGATACTGGCTGCATAGACGATATAGACCCAGGGCCCAAAGATGGATAATTGATTGCTTTCTAGCTCAATTACCATGGGTAGCACAATCGCTGCTGCAGGCCCTGCTTGAAATAGGCCGCTGGCAAATAAAACAAGAAGTGACATTGCAAATAATAAATAGCTTGGGTTGGCTATTTCTCTGACAAGGTATCTGGATAAGTTGTCTAGCAAAGGAGAAGAAGAGACCAGGGCACCAATTAATAAAACTAATGCGGTAATTAATATGGGTCTTAAATCATATTTGGACATGACTGAGGCGATTAGTTTGGAGGGTGATACGATTAGAGAGGCTACAAGGCCTACGATGGCAGTATAGTGAAAGCGCCATGTGGCAGGGTCTAACAAGGCCCATGAGATAATCATGCCAATAAAAACTACAATGAGTAGGGCTGTGGTTTTTAAATCCACTCTAATATATTTATAATCCTGCATCATGGCTAAAATACCAAGTTTGGCTTGCTGATTATGAGCTATATTTGCATCATGGAAATCTTTTCTATATCTGCTGTAGTAGAGCGAGACAATGATTAAAGCGGTGAAAAAGAAGAAAGGTAAGGCATGAGTAATGTACGTTGAGAAAGAAATGGCTTGAGTATCCATTAACAGGATCGCGGGCAGGTCCCCGATTGGTGTTGCTGCCCCTCCAAGATTACACATAGAGACAACCAGTGAAAGACAAACAACTTTTTGTTTGTCTGTAAGACGCAGAGCTATAAATAGAGTAGACATTATGGGGAATAATACAAATAATGCGGCAAGGTTATTGATTAGCGCACTAATAATAAACATCCCCATTCCACATAAAACTACAACGCTTATTTTTGATCCTTTGGTTCTGCGGGCAAAATACAGGCCGGCCCGCTCAGGGCTTCTAGTTTTAATCAGCAGAAGTGAAAATATATCCAGACAAAACAAAATACAAAGTACGCCTACGGGATAGTTCCTTAGAACAGTGTCAAAATCAACGGTGTTTGTAAAAACCAGTAGAGTAAAAGCAATGCAAGTTAAAACTAATATTGCCATTTTAAGTTGTCCTGTGAAAAGTTAATGTTGGTATGTTTTACTCCAGCGGGGGTAAGTATGCGGTCGAATCGTTCGTTGCAAATCGGTTCCCAGCCATGCGGGCTATCATGAACATAACCTGTTTGATCAGTTAATGGGTCTATCATTACAATTTCCGCTGTTGCATGTAAGGCGCGTAATACTTTGACGACTTTCGCTTGAGGAGTGGTTAATAAGGAATAATTCTCACTTCTGCAGAAGCCTATGACTAAATAGGTGATATTGTTTAATACGATATCCAGGCTGGCTAATGAAGAGTATGAAGCGGTTATACCAGCAGGGACATTATTTTCTATCTGCTCCAGATTACTACTCAAGTGACTATTAGGGCATAAAACTAAAAGATTTTTTACGCCTTGTTTTTTCAAGGCTGATATTAAGTTTATTTCATTGCCAATGATGGCCAGGTTGTTTTTATCTAGTGGCGCTAAGTATTTTGTTAATGCTTGATCTAGGCGACTAATAAAAGCATTGTATTTATAGTTAATTAAAAACTCTGGAAGGCATGAGATTTCATTCAGTAATAAATTATGATCAAGCATCTCATCTTCCAGGATTTCAAGCGCTGCGCTTACTCCATTTCTATAGATTTGTTCCTTAATAATTTCCATTTCACTCTCTAGCTTTATTATGAAGTGCTTGTTTGTTGATAAATTTCATTCATTATTCTAATGTTTGCGACCTGTAAAAGACCCAAAGCAATAATTTCAACGGGAGCATATCCAAGCTTCTCTAATATTTCTTCATTAATTGATGGAAAATTGTTTGCGCAACAATTTTCAATATTTTCTTTAGTAACAAGGGAGCCTTGAGTCAAGTTAACGCACTCATCTAATACAATGCCCAGGTTTTTAGCAACTTCTTGAGTTGCAATTGTAGTCGCGATGGTGCTGAGAATATTGGCCTTGATTTCATCAGGCGCATGTTGGTATCCATGCTTTACTGCAACAGCTGAGCTCTGTCCAATAATAGACGCTATTTTTGTTAGGCCTAAATTAATATCCAGTTCGGTTTTATTATTTAAGGAGCCATTCTGGAGCTTAAATTCTTGTGGGTTGGCAATTTCAAAGAAATTATCTCGTATTTCTTTTGAGTTGTGGTGTTGAGGTCGTGGTGGATTTATCTCATTAAGTTTTTTAGTCATCATGGGTCAGCTTTTATTATTATGGGCTTTTGGCCTATTAGGTCTTGCTAAGAGGTAGCAAAGAGAAGATCTTTAGATCTGCTTGCCGTTTCATGTATAAAGAATATATAAATAGGCTGCTGTAGTTTGTTTTATTGCTGGTTAAAACGGTCATTAGAATAAATAAAATAAAAAACATTAGAATTTAAAGCAATATATAGGCCGTTTTCTATTCGAGGTTACCCTGGGTAATAAAATTAACTACTCATTATATTCAGTTAGGCGAGGAAAACTCTAGAGCTTTGATTTAGGCTATATAACCGTTAAGGTGAGATATTATTCTTAACAATTCCTCTGATTGCAGGGTAAGTTAGTTGTTATTGGTGGGCTCAGAAACTAAATCAACGACTTTATATCTTACTGATTGGTCAAATATTCTCACTCCACCACCTTCTCCTGCTGTTTGGAAAAGCATGTCATTATCAACCACCTCAACACCAACCAGATAATCGACAGAAAATTCGGATAATTCAGGTAACCATGGGGTACTGGGCCCCATTAATACTGTTTTAGCATTGCTAGCCAGTTCCAGTAAACGAGGGAATGTTTTATTGGCAATGGATGTGGCTGTGAGAAATACCCAGTCAGCTTCAGGAATAAGAAGTTCTGCTGCTGAATCAGGGTAATCCATCCCTGTGGGTTGGCGCTCAATCACTTTGAGCTTGTAGCTTGAGTAGTATTGTTCAATACCAGGATAGTGACCTATAACAACAATCTTCTGATCTTTTATTTGAGGGAAGAAATGTTCAAATACGGCCAGGTTTGCTTTTCCTTGTTCGGGTTCTATTATTGTGCCAGAAAGTGGAGTGCGGTTGTTTAGGCTGCAATTAATTGCTGATAAGCCGACAGTCGCCTTAAAAAAATCCCAGTCAGTTAGCCAGGAAGTTAATTCGGTTAATGACTTACCCTGCAAAGTGCCTGCCCAGGGTAGTGTTCTGCTTGCTATAGCTGGGCTCATGGCTAATCCAGAATGACCTGCCTGGCATACAGTCCAGACTTGCCCGATAAGTAGCCGTTCAACTTTTTGCTTGGCACTAGCGGTATCTAATAATAATTCGTAGACTTGATTTGGGTTTCTCATTTTGAGTCCTTTCTATTTTTGATAAATACTCGCTGTATCATTGTCGGTTTTGAGACCTAGCTCTCTAAGAGAGGCGCGTACTGATTCATCTTTAAGCAATGCAATAAAGGCGAGTACTGAATTTTTTTGTAACTTTGCATCTGGGATCATAAAATCATAACATTCATCTTTAATAGCTATAAATCCCATGTTATCTTCAGCAATGGATTGAATTGCAATCCCCCAGTCGGCTCTTTTTTGTTGAATGGCTGCAAAAACAGCACGATGGTTACTGGTTTGAACCACATAGCCATTGGGCTGTTCTCCATTCAGTAACTGGTCAATTAAAATCCGAGTACCACTGCCTTGGTTGCGGTTAATCATCAAACAAGAGGTATCAGTTTTTAGCTGCTGAATGATTTTTCTGGCATCGTTACTATGGAAACGAGGATCCTCATTTCTGAAGACCAATCCTTGAATACGACGGTAGCCTTTAATTAAATTTAAGCCGGGCGTTAGGCAGTGATGATTGTATGAATCACTACCTGGATCAAAAATATGCATGCCGGCAATATCGCATTGCCCTCTTTTTGCTGCGATAAGACCGGCTGAAGAGCCCACCGACATAAACTGTACTTTAATGCCCTGACGCTGCAATAAGCTCATAATTAAATCCAGCCCCATACAATGACTGCCAATAATGACCAGGTCAGCAGGTTTACTTTTAGCGCTAATCAATTGTACTTTTACCTGGCTTCCTGCTTCTAACAGTTCATCTTGCTGCTTAATGCGTACAAAACCGTCGGCATTACTAAAGGTGGTGACACTACCAGAACCTTTACCGATAGGGTAGGCAGCAAAATGTGCTTGTTTATTGTCAGCAATATTCTGCACATTCTCTAAAAGGCGTACCAGAAGAAACTCTGCTCGGCCAATTTCTGAATTGACCCGCACTGCAAGTTCGGCGCTTTCTATGCTTTGGCTGGCTGGGGAAAAACCTGCTAGCTGGCGAATGACGGGAGCGATAAATTCATGAAAAGTGAAGATTGCCGAAGTAGGAAAGCCTGGTAGAACCACAACAGGTTTGTCCTGACTTGCAGCAAGACAAATAGGTTTTCCAGGTTTGATGGCAACACCATGAACGATAACCCCCGGATCATCCAGTTCATAGGCGACCTGATAAGATAAATCCCCTTGGCCTTTACTGGTCCCACCGGACATCAAAACCATATCGGCAACCACTAGCGCTTGGGTTATTTTTTCTCTCAGTTGCGATATATCGTCAGATGCTATGCCCAGTTCCAGAGGTTCGCCACCCAGTTCTTTGACTGC
>ENA-ORXI01000519-ORXI01000519.1-sediment-metagenome-genome-assembly--contig:-NODE-519-length-31888-cov-3.585458_pt1 | contig 31888 bp, 26 predicted proteins | sample MGYA00237861_ERZ511468 | MGnify/ENA primary metagenome ERZ511468 (study PRJEB26299, sample SAMN06266213) | sediment metagenome | isolation source: Hudson Canyon methane seep mesocosm | place: USA:Hudson... | reverse complement strand
CAAAGAATGAGGACGCCGCACTAGCCAATCTAAAAGAGGCTTACGATTACCTGACCAATGAGTTGGGGGCAGAGAAAGTGGGTATTATTGGATGGTGTCTAGGGGGCAAATGGTCCTTGAGAGGGTCCTTGATGTTGCCCAATGAGATTGATGCCACAGTGATTTATTACGGTAGTTTAATTGATGATAGGGAACAATTAGCCACTCTTGAGATGCCCATTATTGGTTTTGTTGGGACCAAGGATCGCCCGTACATTAACCAGTTCATTCAGTTTGATAAAGATCTCAAGGCTTTGAATAAAGATTACAGCGTTCATTTTTATGAGGGAGCAGGGCATGCCTTTGCCAATGCATCAGGAACTGCTTACGAACCTGAGGCTGCTGAGGATTCGTGGAAAAAAACAGTCAATTTTCTAGCGGCCCATCTAGACTGATAAGATCAATCCTTCATGGGGTGACATGCCACCTTGGACAACTTTGGCAAAGGTGCTTTCAATTACATCAAACCCTCTGCCTCGATTAATCTGCATCCATTGATCACTGAATTGTTGGAAGTCTTTTAAACTAAGGCCAATTCGTTTTTGCACTTCACCCGGTCCCCATTCTTCTGTTCTTTTTTGTGCCTGTGTTGGTGCGAAAAAGAACGTCGGAGTGGCGCCAGGAAAAGAATTCATGTTACCTTCTATGGCTTCTTCTACATTGAAATCTTTTTGATTAGCCTGATGAGTCGCGCCCACCTTACAGGAGTATTTCACATTGTCTTGAAAATGTTCATGCAGATCTTGCATAGCTGAAAAATTTCCAGCCATATCAACAATCATGATGGGCTCATTCTTATCAAGCGTTTGGGCTTGATCGTAAGTAATAACTTCATCATAACAACCCAGACTTTGACAAAACTCCACGTTCTTTTCTGAAGTCATGCCAATGGTTTTCTTACCGCCTCGTTGCTGCACAGTAAAAGCCAGAGCAATACTGGTTTTAGACGATGCACAGGTAATGACATAAGCGTTGGCTCCAAAATAATCGTTATCAAACATAAAATCATCAACCAGCCATGAGGTTAAAAATAATCCACGCAGTAGCAAATCTTGATCTTCTCTGGCCTCTTCGTATAACGGGTTGGCTTTGGTGTTGTCAAATCGTGAATAAATAGGGGCCAATTGTTGTCGATAAGGCACCACATCACTAAACCCGGAGGAGGTCACATTACCGGCTTGTGCAATGAGGTAATTCGACATTGGGTAAAATCCCCAGTAACGATCCCCAACCTTAATATTGGGGTGATTGGAAGCAGCCACATTCGCATAACCCATGGCCGGCACACGTCCGAATCCGTCGTCTGCTGGAAAAAATTGCCAATAACCCAGCGTGTCGCCGGCTAGGCAATATGAGATATTATTAGCGGTGAGTGCAAACCGATCGACATTAAAGAGCACTTGATCAGTTCCAAGGTTGCCGTCAAAACTGGTGGTGTTGACTCGGGTGTTGGTCCATTGATCTTTTTGCACCTCGAAGGTGGTGATGTCGATCGGGTTAGTCAATGTCGAGTCCGTAGATTCTGATCACATTATCCCTTAAGAGTTTTTTTCTGACCTCAGGTTTTAAGTCAAGGCCATCAATATCATCAATCGATTTTTTAAATTCCAGAACCGGGAAATCAGTGCCAAAGATGACTTTATCTTGCCCGTAACTATTGAGGTAATGAGTGAAGCTTTTTGGCCAGTATTTAGGTCGATGAGCATCACTGCCGATATAGACGTTCTCGTGTTTCCAGGCCATAGAGATCATCTCATCATGCCAGGGGATGCCGATATGGATACCGATTAATTTTAATTCAGGTAAATCACAAGCCACCGTGTCCAGTGTGATTGGTTGGCCGACACTACGAGTTCGGTATTCTTTGGAGTAAACCATCGATTGCCCGACTTGCATTTGGATGGGCACATCCAGCTCACAACATTTAGCGTAAAACGGATAGTACTTGGCGTGATCGGGTGCTAATTCATACCAATGTGGGTAGAGATGGGCGCCAATAAATCCCATATTAGTCACCGCGTCTTCAAAAGCTCTGACTCCATTCATACCATCAAACGGATCAATTCCAGCGAGTCCATAAAAACGATCTGGGTATTGTTCGCAAGCTTTAGCCACCACTTCATAAGGCATGTGATAGCAACCCGGTAGTCCGACTCGACCTGAATGAGCGGCAATTAAAAACGCTCTTTCAATCCCGGCCTCATCCATCTTTTCTATCATTTGCTCAAGTGTGAGTCCGGCCATCAGTGCACTTTGGGTGTTCATCTTGTCGACGAAGAATTCATCGCCCCAATCCGGTCGGTGAGCAAGGGCTTCCTCGGTCCAAATATTAACCACAGCATCAATGGCTTTATAATCGTGTTCTTGTTTCTCTGTCATAAGGGCAACATAGCAAAACTTAGGTCGATATACTATCATAGCCTTAGATTGCAAGGGGTGGCTAGTGGGCCTGAGATCTGTAAAGGAACCCTTTGAACCTGAACCATATAATGATGGCGGAGGAATAGCATATTGTATTCAACATTTCGATTAACCTTACTGTTTAGCCTGCTCACGGTGCTCTCACCGTTCACGATCATTGCAGCCGGTGCCATTGAAGAAATTGTGGTCAAGGCCAGTTATCGAGAAACCACACTAGAAAAAAATGCTGGGAGTCTGATGATCCTTAGTGAGGAGCAATTAAAGGCAGAGCCAATGAAACATTTAGAACAGCTCTCATTTTTAGTTCCCAATTTAAATTTTGCTCTTAGTGATGGACGCCCGAGATATTTTCAAATCAGAGGCATTGGTGAACAATCAGGTTACGAGGGGACTCCTAATTCATCCGTTGGGTTAATGATTGATGACATTGATTTCTCAGGTCAAGGTGGAATCTCTAGTAGTTTTGATATGGAACAGATTGAAGTGCATCGAGGGCCTCAAGGTTCTCGTATGGGTGCCAATGCACTGGCTGGAATGATCTACATGAGATCGAAACAACCCACAGATGTTTTCGAAGGATTGTCTGAGTTAAGTTTGGGTTCTGATGGAGTGAGATCAGTTGGTCTGGCGTTTGGAGGTCCGCTTCAGGATAATCCAGCAATTAAATATCGAGTCTCAATTAGAAACGATGAGAGCGATGGATTTCGTAAAAATTCTTATCTCAATCGTGATGATACGACGGGCAAAGATGAGCTGACAGTTCGACTAAAATTAAATCACCAACCGAGCGAAGACACGGAGTTGAATGTTCTGATTCAAAAATCAGATTTTGAAGCCCTGTCCGATTCATGGACAACCGATGGCAGTCTGAACACACTCTCTGACAAACCAGGCTTTGATTCACAAGATTCTGATGCCTATGGCCTTCGAGTTAATCATCGTGGGCAGGGCTTTTCCTTGCAAAGTCTCACCAGTGCAACCAGTGCCGATATCATTGTCAGTTATGATGCCGATTGGAGTAATCCGGTTGCCAATGCTCCTTATACCTATGACTTCTTCTCAGAGACTCTTCGCTCACGACGATCATTTAATCAAGAGTTCAGGGTGCTCTCTAATCCTCTCGACTATTCGACCGATAAAACCTTTGCTTGGGTGGTTGGTGCGTATTATCTGGACTTGAATGAACGCAATGCTATCACTGATTTAGGAACCTATATTAACCCGTTCAGCTCATGGCCTCCTTACATAAAAAATGTGACCGGCACAAGAAACTATAGTTCTGAGAATAGCGCTCTTTTTGGAACATTTGATTATCTGCTTTCAGAAACACTAACTGTCAGTTTCGGTTTGAGATGGGAGGATTGGGAAGCCAATTATGACGATACTTTTGGGGAACACTTCAACCCCAGTGAGCAGATGCTTGGGGGTAAATTATCTCTAATGAAAGAGTGGAGCGATGACATCAATCTCTATGCCAGCATTGGCAGAGGATACAAAGCTGGAGGGTTCAATCTTGGCACTGGTTTTTCAAACCCACTCTATACGGATACATTGATTTATGATCCAGAGTATTTATGGAACTATGAACTTGGAATTAATCGCCAATTTGCAAACTCCAATACTAATCTTGACGTAGTGATTTTTTATTCTGATCGCAAAGATCAGCAGGTCATGGCGTCCACACAAATGGACCCAAATGACCCTAATACTTTTACTTTCCTGACACAAAATGCAGCCAGTGGTGAAAATTATGGACTCGAGCTTTCGCTACAATCGAACCCAACGGATTCGCTCCGAGTTTTTGCTTCTTTGGGTTTATTGCAAACCGAGGTCAATAACTTTGATTCAAATAGCCAGCAGAATGGAAGAGGGCAAGCGCATGCACCTGAACGATCGTTTGCTGTCGGCATGAGGTGGTTTCCGAATGATTCAATCTATTTTGGGTTTGATTTGAACGGTAAGAGTGATTTTTATTACTCGGATTCACATGACAATCAATCGTCCTCATACACATTGGCCAATCTTGTGATTGGCTATCAGCAGGATCAATGGAATTATGAATTTTGGGTTAGAAATCTCTTTGATGAATACTATTCATTGAGAGGTTTTTATTTTGGTAATGTGCCGCCGAGTTTTCCTAGTACTCTCTTTGAGAGACAAGGGGATCCAAGGCATCTAGGTGTACTGATTCGTTATGAGTTTTGATCCATTGATTGATAACTTGGCAGAGATAATAGGCGTGGTTCTCGCCATTGGTTATTTGTTATTGGCAGTTCGGCAAATCATCTGGTGTTGGCTGGCCTGGATATTAAGTTCATTGTTGTATCTCTACGTCATGTTTAATGCTGGCCTCTATATGGAAGCTGCGCTACAGATTTTCTATGTGGCCATGGGGCTCTACGGATGGATGCAATGGAGCAAAGGCGGCACGGAGGAGCATCTTGTGGTTCGTCGATGGGCTTTGGGTAATCACTTATTTGCGGTGTCTGTTATTTTAATTCTGACCCTATTATCCGGGGAGGTGTTGTCGAATTACACCACAGCTGCCATGCCGTTCATGGACGCGTTGACCACTTGGGGAGCCATAGTGACCACGTACATGGTGGCGAAGAAATTAATTGAGAATTGGATCTATTGGTTTGTTATTGATTCGATCTCGATTTATCTGTTTGTATCGAGAGAACTGTATTTTACTGCGGTTCTGTTTTTTGTGTATTTGTTTATTATTATTATCGGTTATCGGTCTTGGAAACAAATGGAGTTAGTTCAAGGTGAATCCTCAAATTAAAGCAATAGAAGCCATTCCGCATTCGATTACTTTGGGGGAATGCTTAAAGGACGGCCCAGTCACTCAAGTGTTCAGTTGTGTCTTTGAAGGAATAAAAGCGGTTATCCGTCTTGATTTACCAATCTCACAAACACTGGGTTTGGATCGATTTAGTGAAGTTGAGTTATTGAACTCCATGGAAGCATTAGCTTACACACCGAAGATACTTTTTGCTGCTCCCGAGAACGGGGTGTTGGTTTGGCAATATATTCCTGGGGTAACGCTTGAAGATGAAACCAATAGACCCATTGAGATAGCGAGCTTGATGGGGACTTTGTTGGGTGATCTGCATAAGCTTAATGCGCCAACCTTCCTGCCAGTTTTTTCTTCTTTTATCGATCATTATCGTGATTTACTGTCTGCTGAAATGAATCACTCAATCATCCGCAAGGGCATTTCATTATTTGACTCTATTGCTAAGGATCAGGTGTCCATGGTCCTGTCGCACAACGACATTAACCCTGGCAATTTATTGATGGGTGAGAAATATTTTATTATGGATTGGGAATACGCGAGCTTGAATCATCCTTATTTCGACTTAGCAAGCAGCATAGAAAATTTTGCATTGAACAACGAACAAATCAAGGAGTTCATACAATCTTATGAGACCCATGGGATTGCTGTGGATTATGAAGAACTGACTTTATGGAGAGAGTTTAGTCTTTATTTAAGCTTCTTTTGGCTTATGATTATTGAGAAATACGCTACAATATCTGAAAAAGAAAAGGCTTGGATGGTCCAATTGGAAAATCGATTGTCACAAGCAGAAGGATAAATTATGGCAAAAGTAAAAACATATGATTTTGATACGCTTTCCAACCATGCAGGACAGCGTCCGGATAAGGAGACTGGGGCCAGAGCTGTTCCCATTTATCAAACAGCCTCCTATGTCTTTAGAGACTCTGATGCGGGTGCCGCGATGTTTAATATCGAACGCGGTGGCCATGTTTATTCAAGAATCTCTAATCCCACCACCGCTGTGTTAGAAGAACGAATTTCTGCACTAGAAGGCGGGGTAGGTGCTGTTGCCACTTCTAGCGGACAAGCTGCTGTGTTTAACACCATAGCCACCTTAGTCGATCAAGGCGGACACATTGTCTCTTCGTATGCTCTTTATGGAGGCACCCATAACCTGATGGAATACACCCTGCCACGGTTTGGAATTACCACCACTTTTGTGGATCCAAATGATATTGAAGGTTTTAAGAAGGCCATTAAACCCGAGACCAGACTTATTTTCGGAGAAACTGTAGCCAACCCAAGAACAGAGGTGCTCAATATTCCTGAAATCTCCAAAATTGCACATGATAACGATATCCCGTTGGTTATTGATTCAACCACCACCACTCCTTATCTAATGAAACCCTTTGAATTGGGTGCTGATATTGTGGTGCATTCAGCCACAAAATTTTTGAGTGGCCATGGAACCTCTATGGCCGGCTTGATTGTCGATGGCGGTACCTTTGATTGGGAATCAACAGATAAGTTTCCACAAATGACGGACAAATATGCAGGCTTTCACAATTTATCTTTTACCGAAGAGTTTGGACCAGCAGCCTTTATCTCCAGAGTCAGAAATGAAGCAGCGCGTGATTTTGGTGCTTGTCTTGCTCCGCATTCTGCCTTTTTGGTGCTTAACGGGACTGAGACATTATCGGTGAGGATGGATAAACACATTAGCAATACCCGACAGGTGGTTGAGTATCTGGATCAACATGACATGGTGGAGTGGGTCAGTCATCCTGATCTTGAAAATCATCCTAACCATGAGTTGGCAAAAGAACTCTTACCAAAAGGCTCCACCGCAGTTTTTAGTTTTGGTATCAAAGGCGGCAGAGAGATCGGTCAAGTCTTTATAGATCGATTGGATTTATTCTCCAATTTAGCAAACATAGGCGATGCAAAGTCTTTAGTGATCCACCCAGCTAGCACCACCCATCAACGGATGTCAGTCGAAGATTTGGAGGAAGCAGGCATCTCCGAGGGCTTGATCAGACTGTCTATTGGCATTGAGTCTGTTGATGATCTTATTGAAGATCTAGAGAAAGGCTTTAGAACTGCGTCCAAAGCTTTAAAGACATAATAAGGAACCAATCATGTACATTAATGTTGATAATCAAAAGACTTATATCGCTACGGGAAGTAAAGATCATATTCAAGGAAATTTAGGTATCACCTTTGTTCATGGAACCGCTATGGATCATACCGTATGGACTCTCGCCAGCCGTCACTTTGCTAGACGTGGGCTGAATATCCTGGCTGTTGATTTACCAGGTCACGGTCGTTCTGAAGGCGATGTCATTTCCAGTATTGAGGGCATGGCAGATTGGGTGGTTAAAGCACTTGATGCAAGCAACCAGGATAAAACTATTATCGTTGGCCACAGCATGGGTTCCTTGGTGGCTTTTGATGTTGCTGCTCGCTATCCAGATAGAATTACTGCTCTGGCTATGGTCGGTACCTCAATACCAATGCCTGTCGGTGATGTGCTGCTTGATAATGCCAAGGCAGACAAGCATGTGGCCAAGGAAATGGTTAATTTTTGGTCGCACAGTCAAGCTGCTCATCTTGGGGGTTCCCAAGTGCCAGGAACCTGGATGTTGGGAAAACTCATACGGCTGCTTGAACGCAGCGGTCCTGGTGTCATTTATAATGATCTAAAAGCCTGCCAGGATTACTCTGAAGGTTTAGAAAGAAGTAAACACATTCAAGCACCCACCTTATTAATTTTAGGCGAGGACGATTTCATGACACCCGTAAGAAATACCAAGGGATTAATTGAAAATATTCCTCACTCAAGAACCGTGATGTTGCCAAATTGTGGGCATGCTATTGTTAACGAAGCCCCCAACGAGATGTTGGATGCTTTAGTAACCATGGTTTAAGCCTCACTAAAGATCTTATGCCTGTCGTTGCTCATCCCAAGCTTCCTTCTCTTGATCGCTTGATCGATGAGGGTTCTGTGTTATCTATTGAAGACAGCAAAAGCGGTGATTTTGATCATGAGCTAACCATTGGTTTATTAAACTTAATGCCCGACGCTGCTTTAGCGGCTACTGAAAGACAGTTTATAAGACTCTTAGCTTCTCGAGAAGACACACTAGTCCATGTCTATCCAACCACTGTTGATGCCGTATCCCGTGGTGAACAATCACAAAGTTACATTAGTCAACATTACAACAGCATGGAAGACTTTATGACTCGTTCTTATGATGGATTAATCATTTCAGGAGCTAACCCTTCTCAAGCTGATATGACTCAAGAATCTTTTTGGGACCCATTGATTGAAGTCATGGAGTGGGGCGAACAAAACACCAATTCAATTTTATGCTCTTGTCTGGCAACGCACGCTCTGATGAAAGCCAAATACGGTATTAATCGTCAACTCAAAGATGCAAAGTCATGGGGTGTTTTCCCCCATGAGCTTATCAATCCTGATCACCCATTAGTTAAAGGTATTACCGAAGGCTTGCAGGGCCCGCATTCTCACTACTACGATTTATCAATTAATGAAATTGAGCAGACCAACCTGCAAATTTTGGCGCTTAATCAAGACGCAGGGTTTTTCTTGGCCTCAACACCTGAAGCAGACCTGGTTTTATTTCAAGGCCACCCTGAATATGACGATAAGAGTTTAATGAAAGAATACGAAAGAGAGATCAAGAATTTTTTATCCGGCTCAAGATCTGATTACCCGAACCCACCAAAGAATTATTTCAGCGCAGTAACTGAAGACAAGCTTGAACAGGTCAAGGCCGATATTCTGCAAACTCAGGAAGCCATAAAATTTGATAATGAATATTTACGCGATATCGATCTAAGCTGGATTAATGCAGGGAAGACAATTTATAGGAATTGGTTAGGATTGCTTTTAGACAGCAGGACATAGTCTATTTATTCTTAATTTTAGCCCAGGTGTCCCTCAGAGTAATGATGCGGTTGAATATTTTGCCATCATCACTATCAGCATCAAGAATAAAATAACCGTTGCGTTCGAATTGAAAACGATCCCCCACTACTGCAGTAGAGACACTGGCCTCAATGAGAGCCTCTATAATTTCTAACGAATGCGGATTGAGATCTTCTTCTCCACCCGGTTGTGCCACTGAAAATAAAGCATTGTAGAGATTAACTCGAGCTTTAATCGCGTTGTTTGCTGACACCCAATGAATGGCGCTTTTAACTTTTTTTGTTGAGGTCCCAGACCCACTTTTAGTCTCAGGATCATAAGTGCAAATCAGTTCAATAATATTGCCTTTATCGTCTTTAATAATGTCTTTACACTCAATGATATAGGCGAATCTAAGCCGCACCTCTCCCCCTGGTTTCAGGCGATAAAATTGTTCAGAAGGGTGTTCCATAAAGTCATCACGTTCAATAAATATTTCTTTATTAAAGATCATAGAACGATTGCCCATGTCAGGATTTTTTGGGTGATTTTTAGCATCAAGTTCTTCTGTTGCCCCATCCGGGTAATTTTCAATGGTCACTTTTAATGGATTCAGTACGGCCATGATTCTAGGGGAATCATTATTCAATCTTTCTCTGACAGAATTTTCCAATAAAGCCATTTCTATGGATTTGTCTTTCTTGGTTATGCCGACTCGTTGACAAAAATCTTGAATGGTACTTGCGGGGTAGCCTCGTTTTCTCATTCCAGAGAGTGTGGGCATTCTTGGATCATCCCAGCCATCAATAATGTTCTTCTCAACCAACGTCGCTAATTTTCTTTTACTGGTAATAGTGTGCTCAAGATTTAAGCGTGAGAATTCAATTTGTCGTGGTCGGTTGGGCAAATTAAGATGATCTAAAAACCATTCATACAGTGGACGGTGATCTTCAAACTCTAGGGTGCAGAGTGAATGAGTTGTGCCTTCAATAGCATCTGAGAGGGTGTGTGCAAAATCATACATAGGGTAGATGCACCACTTGTTGCCTGTGCGCTGGTGTTCAAGATGAAGAATTCGGTAAATGATTGGGTCTCGTAAGTTGATGTTAGGTGAACCCATATCTATTTTTGCTCTTAAGACGTTCTCCCCATTATCAAATTCCCCACTTCTCATGCGTTCAAAAAGCCCTGTATTTTCTGCCACAGAGCGGTTTCTATAAGGGCTATCTGTGCCGGGTTCGTTGAGAGTACCTCTGGTTTGTTTAATTTCATCTCCAGATTGACTATCCACATAGGCATGACCGTCCTCAATTAATTCAATCGCATAGTCATATATGTCATCAAAATAATCTGAAGCATGCGTGAGTCGATCGCCCCAATCAAAACCTAACCAGGCGACATCTTTTGTAATCGCTTCAACAAAATCAGTGGTTTCTTTGGCTGGGTTAGTGTCATCAAAGCGTAGGAAGCATTCACCATCAAAATCTTCGGCCACACCGAAATTAAGGCAAATGGACAGCGCATGTCCAATATGTAAATAACCGTTAGGTTCTGGAGGAAAGCGCGTACATATTCGCCCTGCATTCTTCCCTAATTCCAGATCATTGCGAATAATCTGGCGGATAAAGTCTTTGCCTGTTGTTTTAGTTGCCATTAATCATCGGTGTGTTTTCATTTCTTCTTCCCAGTCATCAATTATTCGCCTTTTATAGAAGAGTCCACCGAAGAATAGACGACCCATAACTTTGGTTCGATTTAACCACGCTATTTTAGCCCCATTTTTTTTATTGTTTAGAGTTTGTTCCACCAGCCAAGGCGTTACTGTTTCAACGCGATCAGCAAGGAGGTTAAGGATTTTTTTAGCTTTTTCCCAATTCTCACTACTGTCCTTGGATGAGCGAATGAGCAGATCAGTAGTGACTATCCCGGGACTTATGGATCCAATAATGATTGGGGTGTCTTTGTATTCATTGGCTGCAGCAGCAGTAAAGTATCGGAGCGCCCTTTTAGTTGACCCATAGACAGTAAGCCCTTTTTGTAGTTGGCCGTTACTTCCAAAACCTTCAAACATATAGATTTCACCAAATCCTTGTTTGAGCATTTCCTTGGCAACAATTTTTGTGCAAAGAATGCTTCCTGTGAGATTGGTATCTACGGTGTTCAGAATCTCATCGGTGTCTAAATTTTCTAACCCGTTCCTTGAGGTGGAAACCCCAGCATTATTGATCCAAATATCAATTTTACCAAAGGCTTTAACTCCCTCATTCCAAAGGTTCTGTATAGCGTCTGGGTCTTGCACCAAGCACGGCACGCCAATAGTGTTATCTTTCATGATGTCAATGGAGGCTAAGGCACGAGACACAGAGTTATCTGATGTTCCGGATATAACCACTTGATGACCTCTGTTAAGAAATTCTTTAGCCATTCCAAGACCAATACCTCTAGTGCTTCCAGTAATAACAACTGTTTTCATTTCATTCTCCAATATCTAATCTTTGTAATCATTCTATTACCCCCTCAGACTTTCTTAAAGTAAAGTTTGCAATCAGCAGAATCACAGGCACAGCAACCACAACTCCTGCAAAGAAGGGTGCTGATGGTTGGAAAGCACTGTATAAAACCCCTGAGAAAGTTGGACCTAGGATTCGTCCCATGGCACAAGCTGCTTGATATTGACCTAAATACATTCCTCGTTCATTGTCCTTCGCACTCTTCGAAACTAGGCTGGACAGACTTGGGTTAAACATCGCTGCACCAGCTCCATAAAAGAACAAGCCGGACCATAAGGTGAATTCATTTGAAGAGCTGCCAAGCAGAACTAATCCCGTCATCAATGACAGGGCCGCCATTTGTATCAATCTTTTTTCACCCAATAATTTGGTTAAAGGGCCAATTAAGCCGCCCTGAATGATAACGGCCACTAACCCTAACATAAAAAACACTCCGCCAATGTGAGAGGGTCCATAGTTAAAAATTGCATTTGCCCATAAGGGGAAAATAGCCTCCATAGTTGACATTGAACAATAAAAGAATAAGCCGCAAGCCACCAAAGGTAGAATTAATTTTTTGGGATAAAACGTATTGGCTTCAAAGATTTTAAATAATCCTTGTAAACTTTTTCTTTTAGACGGTTCCAGACTTTCTTTTAGAAAGAAAATAGTTCCAATTAGAGCTACAACATTAAGACTAGCACCTGCCATAGCGGTTAAAACATAATTGGCACTTTCAACATCACTGCCAGCTAGAAAACCTCCAATTGCAGGGCCGGTCATAAAACCTAGGCCAAGTGCTGCACTGACCCTGCCTAAGCCTGCTGATCGGTTTTCTTCGTCGGTGATATCAGTCACATAAGCAAAAGCAATAGAAATATTTCCAGCCATTAATCCCGCAAAAGCACGACTTAATATCACCAACGTTAAAGTATCAGCAAAGGCAAGTAAAATATAAGACATCGCTGAGCCAAATAGACTGATGATAATGACATTTTTGCGTCCAATGCTATCACTAACTCTGCCCCAAAAAGGTGCCCCAAAGAACTGTCCTAAGGAGAAAACAGCCATGGTTAAGGTAATGATTTCGGGACCGGCACCCAAGCGTTCAGCATAGAAAGGTAATAATGGTAAAATAATACCAAAACCCATAAGTCCGATAAATGTGACAAGAAAAATTATAAACATATGATTTATATAGAAAAAAATAAATAAATTAAATTCTTATTAAGGGATCAAAACCTCCAATAAGTTGTTATATAACAACAATCTACTTCCTTAATCACCGTCTTGGTAAGTCACTATTACTGTTATTGATTGTTAATTCCAATTAGAATGTTAATAGTTAATTTTAAACGTATTTAAAACTGGGCAACATAGTTATACAACAATTTTTTAAATCTAACTGTAATATTTAAACGTAAAATCTTTAATTAACGCTTTTGTATATTTAACTAACATGGGGAAGAAAAACATGAATAAACACATTAGGATTTCTCTTGGAATTTTCATAAGTGCACTTATGCTGGTTCCAGTTTCTGAAATTTATTCACAATCTGTAATAGAAGAAATCACAGTAACTGCTCGTCAAAGAGAGGAATCTCTTAGAGAAGTACCTGCAACTATTACTGTATTAACTGAACAGCAAATTAGACGATCAGGTGTCCAAAGAGCAACAGACTTTATTGCTTTAACGCCAGGCGTGACTATTGTTGATACCGCTGAAGTGGGTGATACCCAAGTCAGTATACGTGGACTCAATGGTGCCAGAGATGCTGAAACTAGTTTTGGCTTAATCATTGATGGTATCGTTATGACGAATCCAGCTGCACTCAATAGAGAGTATCTTGGTTTATCACAAATCGAGGTGCTTAAAGGACCTCAAGGCGCTCTATACGGAAGAAACGCTTCTGCTGGGGCAATTATTATAACCACAGCAAAGCCAGCTGATGAAGCTTCAACAACTGTTAAGGCATCAATAGGTGATGACTCAACATACGCCATTACTGCAAGAGCAGATATTCCAATGGAGAATCATAATCTCAGTATTATTGCAAACCACAACTCAAGCGATGGTTGGAGAGAAAACACTTGGTTGAATTGTGACGATTGTGTTGATCAATACGAGTCAACTGACATCTACGCTAGGATGACATGGGATATGGACGAGAACACTTCCATGGACGCTAAACTTCGCTATGGTCAAGTGGATACGTCTTCGATTGTTTTTAATGCAGTATTCCAATTGCCTGCTTTTGAAGCTTATCTAGGTATTCCAACTCTTTATGAAGATGTGAACACACACAACTTTGATTTTGTTAGTAATTTTCCTCACACCAATGATCAAGAGTCTTTGGAACTTTCATTTAAAATGGAAAAAGATTTAGGTTGGGCCAATATGACCGCTTGGACGCTCTACAGTGATATCGAGAATGATTTTGCTGCAGACGGAACAAGTGGTGCTTTTGGGTTCTTCTTTGGTGATCAATCTTGTTTAGATTCTTTGAACGAAATTGTTTCAGCCGGTTTAGGTTTTTCATTACCTTCACCGCAATATATCGCAACGTCAGATCCAAGTGTACCTAATGGTATGCTCTTAGGACCTTACACATCAACACGATGTGATGGGACTCAGTATCAAGTAAGAAATCAGGATGATTTAAGCTTTGAAATAAGAGTCAGTTCACCAGATGATCAGCCGATTAGATGGAGTATGGGAACTTATTTTCTTGATGTGAATAGAGAAGTTGGAGTAAATCAGGGAACTGATAAAGGCTTTGGAGTTATTGAAAGTATGTATGCTCCTGCTTCTAGTAATAACCCTACAGAACAAATGGTATGGGACGACTTTAGTAATAAAGTAAGTGCCTACTTTGGATCTTTTGATATTGATTTAAGCGACACAGTTGAACTATCAGTTGCTGGTCGATATGACAAAGAGAAGAGACGAGTTCACAATCTAGTGCCTACTAACGTAACATCAACTTATATTGATTGTGACGGATTTCCATACACAGGCGGACCATTGAACACAGGATTGTGTAATGCAAGTTCAATACCAGATCAGGAAAAAACTTTTGAGCATTTTCAACCTAAGATCAGTCTAGCTTGGCAGCTTGATGAAAACGCTTCAGTTTATATGAGCTGGGGTGAAGGCTTTAAAAGTGGGGGATTCAATAACTCTGGCGCACGTCAGACAATTAATACTTTTATTAATCCACTAAATCCTAGCTCACCAGTTGCTATAACTGATTCTTATGCAAAAGAAGTCAATACGTCCACAGAAGTTGGTTTTAAAGCGCTGTTAGCTGAAAACAGAGTAAGCCTTGACTTCTCTTATTATCAAACAGATGCCACTAACCTGCAGTTCTTTGAATTTATTGTGGGTCCTTTTGGATTGCTGAGAATTGTAGAAAACATTGACGAAGCTGAATTGAGTGGCGTTGAATTAGCTATAAATGCAATCATCAGTGACAATATTTCAATTTATGCTTCCGGGGCAACGGTGGACAGTGAAATTATGAAGAACTCTGTTAGGTCTGATAGTGTTGGTAATCAAGTTCCATATCACGCAGATTACACAGTCAATGCTGGTTTATCTCTTGACTTCCCACTAGCAAATGGCAGAAACTTCTTCGCCCAAGTTGATTACGCTATTGTTGGTCCAACGTGGTTCCATGTCATGCAGACTGATAATTCTAGAATGTCACTTTTTGGAGCACCTATGGCTTATGATAAGACTGATAGGGAAAGATATGACACTGTAAATCTTAGGTTAGGCATAGAATCCGATAACATGACCATAGTTGCTTTTGCTAAGAATCTGACCGATGAAGATTACTTGGCTGAGGTAATACCGGCTGTTGAATTTGGCGGAGTGTTTGCTCATCCGGGTCACAAGAGACGGATAGGTTTAGAACTAACTTATCAGTTCTAAGGTCTTTTAAGTAAAGAATAAAAAGCCCTGCTGAGCGGGGCTTTTTTTAATACGGTCGTTTCAAGTATTTACCGCTCGGTTTGCCAATGACTTGGTGATCATCATAGATTCGATTTCCCCTCAGAAAAGTAGTGGTGACTCTAGCACTAAGTTCTTGTCCCTCAAAGGGGGTGTAACCTTGACCTGATTCAGACTCTTCTGCTGTTACTGTCCAGGTCTCATGAGGGTCAACCAGCACCACATCAGCATCTAAGCCTTCTGCTATATCACCTTTACTTCTTAGACCATAACGCCTAGCAGGATTTAGGCTTGTTAACGCTGCCATTTTATTTAATGCAAGACCTCGTTTACTTCCTTCACTCACCAAAGCTGACAGCAAATATTCTGTGCCTCCAAAACCTGATTTCGCAAGCCACACATTCTCTGCATCATTAGCATCCACCTTATCTTCATGCTTACAGCACGCATGATCACTACAGATCCAATCTATGTTTCCATTAAGAACGCTGTCCCATAGGTACTCAACGTCTTCCCTGGGTCGAATAGGGGGGTTCACTTTTGCAAAATTACCTGTGGACGCATCAACATCGAGTATTAAGTGACCAATTGTTACTTCACGCCTGAAATTAATATGAGGAAAAACAGTTTGCATTTGCATGGCAGCCTCGACTGCTTTTCTTGAAGAAAGGTGCAGAAGATTGATATTAGGTAACTCAGTTTCATTGGCAAGGTAGGAAGCAATAAAAATTGCTAATCCTTCTGAATGGGGAGGTCTGGAGGCACTGTAGGCTTTTAATCCAGTCAGTTGATTTTCCTCTTGAACCATTTTTGTGTAGGCAGCCATAATTTCAGCTGTTTCACAATGCAAGCTTAAGCTAATTTCTTCCTGTTTATCAGGAAACATTGTTATTGCTTTTTGAATACCTCGCATCACAAATTCAAAGTGAGCTATGTCATATTTCTCATCTTCTTGAATCATTAAGAATTCATGTTGACTGGATGACGCACCGTGCAGACCATGGCCTCCATAGAACATGAATATTTTAAATGAGGTGACTCCAAATTCATCAATTAACTTAGGAATTTCACTTATATGAGTTTGATCCATGGGTGCCAGATGGTAGGCGTAATCGACAAAGAAATTATTCTCAGATAATTTAAAAACATCAGGCATAAAGTCTGCGTAAGGACCGCCTTTATTCAAATAGTAACCGCCTGTCCTCATATAGTTTAAACTTGAGGTTACCCCGCCCATGGCAGCAGCCTTACTTTCTATAATTGCATCTTCATCAAGGGGGTTATAGATTCCTGTGTGCATATGCGCATCAACCAGACCAGGGAAGGCCAGCTTATTGCCGCCATCATATACTTCATCAGCATCATCTGGGTCTAAGTTTGCTGCAAGGCGTTTAAAGACACCGTCCTTAATACCAATATCAACATGACTCACCCCATTTTCTGTAGGTTTAATGACTTGTACATTTTTAATAATAAGATCAAATGTTTTGTTTTCGCTCATTCAAATTCCTTCTACTGATTAATATTCATCAAACCCAAGGCTTCCTGGGTTGATTAGGTTTTTAGGATCAAACTGTTGTTTCAATAAAATTAATAGTTGTCTGGTGGCTGCGGTTCGGTTTTTTAAATAGGGATAATCTTTACCAATCTGAAAATGAATAGCTCCATTAGCCACTGACATTTTTTCAATTCGGTCTTTGATTTCATGAACCAATTCTAAGCCAATTGGATTGGCGTCATGAACTGGTACATCATTAAGATCTAGAGGGTACATTTTCTTATGATAGATCAATTGTTGGTCTTTCCATAAAAAGGTTGGTTCGTAGAGAAAAGCATTGCTTTCAATAAAAGAAAACATTCGATTCATGGTGACCCCGTACTCTTCCATTTTTGGCTTATATTCTTCCATTAAAGATTCAAAATCTTGATCGTGTTTTAACACTCTAGAAAAAGGCAATACACTATGCGTGGGTTTCCAGCGCTCACCATTAGGACCTAAAATCGGAGTTAATTCCATAAAGGGGCTTGCGTGCAGGTATAAAGGAATAGAGTTTGCAACTTCTTTACCAAATTGTTGAGCAATCTTTCTGACTTCTGCTAATTTTATTTTTGCTTCTTTGGCATTGATCCCTTCTGTTGTGAAGTGACCAGAGAAAGCAGCTTTTTTTAAAAAGCCTCTGCCTGCAACACCCATTTTTAAAAGCTGTATGAGACCATCAATTGGATTCCTTGAGGACAAATAAACAGACTTAGCAGCAGCCAGTGGGTTGGTGTTTTCCATTTCCATGATTGCAGTTTTCTGTTTCCTTGGATCCAAGCCGTGGTTATCAGAAACCACCCCTAGTTTTGCTATATCTCTCATAGCCTGAAAAAGGTGTTCAAAGTCTGGAAAGCCAAAAGAGCAGGCTGCAAATCCTTCTGGGTATTTTTTTAATTTAAGAGAAATTCTAGTTTTTATACCCAACGCACCTGAATCACCTAGGAAAAACCCTCCAATATCTGGGCCATAATATCTAAAGAATCGACTTGTTTGAGAGCCCTTACCTTGTGAACCTGTTTCAATAACATCTCCATTACCCAGAACCACTTGCAGACTTAATAGTGAATCAGCAGACACCGCATTATTTGTTCCATGACTCAGGGCATGAAAGGACATGGAGCCACCCACAGTTGATACTTTCCCAGAAAACGGACCCCAAAAAGGGGTTCTTAATCCTAGGGGTTTAAGAGTTTCATAAAGTTCAAGCCAAGTGACCCCAGGCTCAACAGTGACATACATATCTTCTTCATTAATTTCTATAGCTTTGAGGTTTTGCGTATCAATAATGAGCGTATTTTTGACCACAGGAAGGTACCCTCCGGTATAGGAAGCGCCACCACCTCTGGCGATGATGGGTACTTCATTTTTTATACAAGCTTGTGTTACTTGTATTAACTCATCAGCATTAGCTGGCCTGACAATTGCAACCGCTGGTTCTCTTGCTACTTCAAAAACATCCGTGGAATAAAAGCTCAGAGACTCTTTATCTTGAATAAGGTTATCTGTTCCAACAATATCAATAATTTCTTTTAAATTATGCTCAAGGTTTTGCATGTGAGTGAAGGTGTTTTTATTGTTATAAGAACATGATTATATCCTTTGAAGCTCTTAGATCCAAGGAGCTCAGATCTGATTTTATGTTCAAAGAATTAGAAAATGGCACCCATGATATTGTTGATGAATAATCTCAAGAGTGGTCAAAATGCATTGCGGATTTTTTAAAATAAAAAAAAATTTAGTTTTTTTTAAAAAAAAGATTAGTAATTTATTCAGAACCGGTTACTATGCATCTTTTAATCCTATATGGGAGTTTCTATTTTGAATATTTATGTTGGGAATATAGCTTGGGGGATGACCGAAGACGACTTGGAAGCAATGTTTGCTGAATTCGGATCGGTAACATCTGCCAATATCATCGCTGATAAATACTCTGGTAGATCCAGAGGTTTTGGTTTTGTTGAGATGGAAGATGATGCAGCTGCAGAAGCTGCTATCGAAGCACTTAATGAAACTGAGCAGTCTGGACGAGCAATCAGAGTCAATCAAGCTAAGCCTAGAGAAGATAGAGACTAGTCTCCGTTCTAATTCATAACACTTTACACATCTTATGATGTATAAAGTGTTTATTGTGTGTTCATATAACAAAACACAATAAGAATATGAGCAGAAAGTTCTTTATTTCTTTACCAATTTCTTTATTGTTTATTCTGTTATTGGGTTGTGAGGGTAGGACACCTGAAGAATTTGATAATGAATTTGAAATAAAGTTCAATCAATGCTTTGAAAGGGCAAAACTTAGGTGCGAGAATCTTAATCCTGAAGCTTGCGAAGAAAAGTCAAAGCAACGATGTGAAAGTTTTTTAGGAACGAAAGATAACCCTATAATAAAATGATTTATAATCATGGTATATTTTTTTGAGGAGAAAGCATGGACCAGGCAGAAACATTAAAATCATCCATTTCATGGAAGTGTAAGCACACATGGAAAAGAGCATCCGTAAATACACTTTGGTGCTTATTGGGTTGCTCAATAGGTGATTTTGGAACAATCTTCTTCTTTCAAATAACTGAAAACCCATGGGAATTCTCGGTTCTCCTAATTATGAGTCTTGCGATAATGAATGGATTGATTACTTCAATATTGCTGGAAACCTTTATCCTTTCAAGGCAGATGATTCTGATAGAGGCTTTTAAAGTGGCCATTGGAATGTCCCTCATTTCTATGATCTCTATGGAAGCTGCAATGAATATTGTCGATGTACTTTTAACTGGGGGTGCGATGTTAACTTGGTGGGTGCTCCCGATTATGCTTTTAGCCGGATTTATTACACCATTGCCTTATAACTATTTTCGACTTAAAAAATACGGCAAAGCCTGCCACTAATCCAGTTTCGAATCTTTGATTGTCCAGTTTCTAGCCCAATAGATAAAGGGTGTGTCAAAGGCTGCGATTGCTATTTTGAATACCATTTTTGCAAGACCCAGCTGAATAGCTGTTAGAAGATCAACGATGCCCCACCAAACCACTAAAGAATAAAGTGTGGTGTCAATTGTTTGTGAGGCCATGGTTGATAGATTATTTCTTAACCATAGATGTTTACCATTCGTCCAAGCTTTAATTTTATGAAAACACCAGACATCAAAACGCTGACTGATGAGATAAGCAAGCAGTGAGCCAAAAATAAAACGAGGTGTGAAATCTAGGATTCTCACAAAGGCCTCATGAACTTCTGTAGAAAAGGTTAGTTCATTTTCTGTCGAGGGGAGAAAAAGCAGTGAAATACTCAACATGATTAATATTATTACACTGATACTAAAACCCATCATAACTGCGCCATCTGCAGCTTTTTTTCCAAATTTTTCACTCATAAGATCGGTAGCAAAGAAGATGCTCGAATAAAAAATAACTCCTAAACTGGTTTGCATCCCAAAGATGATTGTAAGTTTTGGTCCTTGGAGATTAGCGAGAAGAATTGAGAGCACTATACAGGCGAGTAATCCATGTCTCCCAAAAAACCGATACATCATCACAGTAAAACCCAAATCCAGGATCAAAGTGATTAAATACAACTGATCCTGATGGGTTGAAAAATAGAGTTGGAATGATTCTGGAAACATAAACAGTTAACTTTTTTTCATAAATGGGTTTTAATTTTAACCAATCACCCAATAAACTAAAGATAAATTAAAGATAGTGTTTATTGAGACAAAAATATAGGTAACAGAATGATTACTATTGGATATATGTTTATAGCATTCCTAGCTGCGGCTTGCTTGGTCTACGCAGCAAACGCTTACTTAAAACAACCTAATAACATGCTTCTTCTAATACTTTGCCCTACGTCATTACTCTGGTTTGATTCCTTTGTAATTTCGATAGGACAATTTCTAGGGGAAGGAAATCTTCTTTTGATCGCAACATATATTCGTTATTCAGCACACTGGTTGATGTTGCCACTTCTTTTTATAGTAGCAGGAATGATTTTGAGAAGAGCTGATTTTAAATTTGCATCAAATAAATATGTTATGGGCTCATTCTGTATTCTTGCGGTGTTTTTTATAATAGAAGATTTTAGACACATTTTTATTATAGATTTTTACCCCGTGTGTTATGGCGAAACTCTCAGATATGCGACACAGGTACCGATTGGACAGGCATGTACTCCAGGATTAGAAGGTATAGGCACAAGAGTGTCCCCAGCAGCTGCAATACTTCTTACATTAATACTTCTGGCATCGGGGATAGCAATATGGATAAAACATAAGTGGCCTTGGCTCGCGGTAGGTTGTTTTATTATGTTTCTTGCTGCTCAACCAACACCAATTGGTCCAATTCTGAGCAATGCCGGTGAGCCCATATTTACTTTTGTGGTTATACTTACAGCTATCAAATTTGGAAATAAAGCTGAAGAACGAACCCTTTCTAAACCTTGAATAAATAGATTCAGGGATTGATCGACTCTCCCATATTGAGTGGAACTATTTCTATTTCTTGATCTTTTTTGAGTGCCTCTAGACCCTCGGGAATAATCGCCCAAGAATTGGTTTGGTTAAAGGGTTTAAGCTTGAATGATTCTTGACCGCTTAAAATATTAGTTTCAAGAATGCCTTGAGCATTAACGGTTGTATGAGCTTTTGCAAAAAAACAGAATTTCTTTGATTTTTTATATTCAGTTTTATTAATTGCTTTCATTTTTGGTTCAATGTCCTGACCTTGCATAAGTCTCAAAGCTTGGTTAACAAAGAATCTTAAGCCAACAGCGACAGAAACAGGGTTACCAGGAAGACCAAAGACGATTTGTCCACTCGAGAAGACCGCCATCAGTATGGGTTTACCCGGTCTGATCCAAACCTTATGAAAGAGAATATCAGCACCCATTTCAGCCAATACCGAAGGCACAAAATCAGCTTTCCCTGCAGAAACACCTCCCGTGGTAATAATCACATCTGAGCCAAGATCGATTGACTGTTGCAGCCGGTCTCTGATTTGCTCTCTCTCATCTTTTACATGAAAACTCTGATGAGTGATAATTCCGGAACGTCGGAGTGAAGCTTCTAAATATGGACCGTTTGTATTAGCAATACTCGGACCGTCTTTATTGTCTAATTCACTTCCAGTGGTCACTATGCTTACTTTTGGTGGCCTATATACCTTTATTGATTTTATGCCATTGGCAATCGCAGACATCATGACATGTGGTTCGATCGTGTTGCCTTTCTCTAAAATAACATCGCCGGCTTTAAAATCTTCACCGGCTAACCTCACATTACGCCCATTCGAGACTTTGTCAGTTATGACTAAGAATTTTTTACCGTCTCGTTCAATCGTAGTAACTTGCTCCACTGGGACCACACTATCAAAACCTTTGGGCACAACTGCGCCTGTCATAATTTCATAGGTACTGAAAGGTAAACGAGTTTCAGGAGGTGATTCACCAGCGAATATCGTTCCAATAATTTCAAGCTCGATGAGCTTACTCTCTGAAGCTTCTGCTGTTTCAGAAGAAATAAGAGCAAAGCCATCCATAGCTGAATTTGAAAACTCAGGAATTTCAGATGTTGCAAACAAATCTTCTGCAAGAACGCCATAACCACTGTGAACATCACTCTTACCAGTCTGTAAAGGCTTTATAGAGCTTTGAATGATTTCAATGGCTTGTTTGTAGCTAATCATAGTTCTGTTATATCACATTTAATCTCGGTAAATACTTTGAGCTCTTCATTTGTTATTTTAAATTACTTGCATAAACGAATTATAAATATTTAGATTTAAGTTAGAATATTTCATGAGAAATGAGCACTTCACTGAAACTAAATAGAAGAAAATTCCTAAAAGGTTCGACCTCATTAGGACTCCTTCTTAACTACGCTAATCCTAATCAAGTATTTGCTAGTGATTCATACAGAGGTTTTGAGGACCTCTACCGTAAAAAATGGACTTGGGATAGGGTAGTAAGAGGTACCCATGGGACTAATTGTGCAGGCACATGTGCCTTCAACGTTTACGTCAAAAATGGTGTGGTTTGGAGAGAAGAACAGCAAGGAGAATATGAACAAATTGGTGATGCTCCTGATTTTGGACCGAGAGGTTGTCAAAAAGGCATGCGACATCATAAATACATGTATGGTAAGCAACGTGTTTTGTATCCACTCAAAAGAACAGGCGAGCGTGGAGAAGGTCAATGGGAACGAATCAGTTGGGAACAAGCAACGACAGAAATAGCAGATAAGTTCTTAGACTATGCGATTGAATATAGTCCAGAATGTATTTCCTATGGAAGCGGCACACAAATGTCAGTCAAGATGGCATCTTTCGCAGCTCATTTAAGATTTTCAAATATCACTGGAATGACAGTACCTGAATTTTTTTCAGGGGTGGGTGATTTACCCACTGGGTCTTATATGACCCTTGGGCAGGTTTATACTGGAGATACTTTTGCTTCTGTATATAAGTCTAAATGTGTGCTTGTTTGGATGAGTAATCCTGCAGTGACCAGGATTCCAGATGCCCATTTCTTCTGGGAGGCAAAATACAATGGCACACAAGTTATCTCGATATCACCAGAATTTACCCCGACTGCGATGCACTCAAGTTTATGGCTAAACCCAAAACCAGGCACTGACGCAGCTCTGGCTATGGCAATGGTTGAAGTCATTGTAAAAGAAAAGCTTTATCAGGGAGACTATATTAAAGAGCAAACGGATTTACCGTTATTAGTTAGAACAGACACCAAAGAGTTTCTTAGAAGAGAGGATCTCTCCTTATACGGTTTACTGGCAGTGGCTGACAATGTTTATTACATGTGGGATGAAACAACGAATAAAATAGTCCAAGCGCCAGGAACGGGACGAGCAGAAAAACCTTTTGGTAGAGATCGGCGAAAACGTGGAACCTTAGAGCTTGGTGATATTAGTCCCAGACTTGAAGGTCGATGGACCGTGGATACTCTGGATGGAGAGGTTGAAGTCACCACAGTGTTCGAATTATTAAAAGAAGAATGTAAAAACTATACCCCAGAAAAGGCCTCAAAAATAACTGGCGTTAATCCTGAGGTTATCCGTAAAACTGCCAGAGTATTTGCTACTGCTCAACCCGGAATGATCTATGCAGGTTATGCATCTTGTAAGTGGTTGCATGGCGATCTTCTGCAGCGTGCTATGTTGCTTATGCTCTCACTCACCGGCAGCATTGGAAAAGAAGGGGGAGGATTGCAAATTGCCAATGCCCCGGTAGCTAGAGGTATGAATCAATTCGGTGCTTCAGATATTGGCCCTGCTTTTCGAATTATTTCTGCAACAACATGGGATTACGATCATGCAGAAATGAAACAGTTGAATGCAAAAATATATGGACAAGAACTCGCTGATGAGATTGATAAATATTACCGTAAAAGTATCGAGGAAGATTGGTTTCCCGACTACAGTAAAAACGGATGGAAGATGGGCTTTTTTGCTGGAAATAATGGAGCCAACTGGCGAGCAACTGGAAGCTTATGGAGGAAGACTGCTTTTGATGAATTAGAAACTATCGTTTCTTTAACACCTGATATGGGTGTGACTTCAATGCATTCTGATTATGTTTTACCTATAGCACATCATTATGAGAGAAATGATCTGATGTTGCAGTCAAGGGTCCCGTATTTACAAGTTCTCAATGAAGCAGTAACCCCTTTAGGGGAAGCTGTCGATGATTGGGAGGCCAACAGGAGATTAGCAGAAGCTATCAGCAAAAGAGCCAAGCAAAGAAATGTGAAACCAATTTTGGATGCTGTAGATGGAAGAAGTGTCAGAAGGGATTACACCAAAACCCTAGAACTATATACAATGGATGGTCGTATCAATAACTCCAAAGATGTGGCTCAATTTATTATCAATACCAGTCACGGCATTCCTAAAATAAGTTTTGAAGAACTCTCTGAAAAGGGGTTTGTAAGGGTTAATGGAGTTGAAAATACCATGTGGGATAACGAAGAATCACCTTATCATACTGAAGTGGTGAAAAGTGTTGTTGATAAACATCCCTATGAAACATTTACAGGACGTCAACAATTTTATATTGACCATGAATGGTTTATCGAATTTGGAGAAACACTACCCACCTTTAAGGAACCATTATCCATTAAAGGTTATCCAATGAGAATGATGATGGGGCATGCAAGGCATGGAATTCATAGCACCTGGAGAGATGATTCATTGCTTTTGAGCTTACAACGAGGAGAACCTGATATATACATCAACCCTGATGATGCAGATTCTAGAAGTGTTGATGATGGAGACATGGTCAGAATTTATAATAATGCGGGTGAATTTTTTGCCATGGCTCATGTTAGTTCTGGCATCCAACCTGGCATGCTCTTTATGTATCATGGTTGGGATCCAAAAATGTTTAAAAACCAAAAGAATTTTGGTGAGGTTATTCCAACGGGCGGTTTAATCAAGCCGACATCAATGGCAGGTGATTACGGCCATCTTGGCTATAAACCTTTAGCGTTTGCGCCAAATCAAACGTATAAAGACTTTACCTGCGATTTTGAGAAATCAGCTTAAATAATATTATGGAGCGGCTGTGTCTTGATGAAGTAAGATTTTCTGAGAGTACCTCAGCTTCAAGATCAATAGCCTATAGCCTCTTTTCACTTTTAATGAGTTCACCTCATGATATTAATCAAAAAGATAAACTCATTGATATTCAAGCGCTACCATTGCCATTTGACTTTGATTTAGAAAGTACCATCAATGAATTTTGTGCAGAAGAGCAGTCCACACTAAAGACTCAATACAGTGCTTTATTCGAAGTTGGTGATAATGGGCCGCCAGCATCTATTCGCGAAGATTTATTTATGATGCAACCAGCTAAGTTACGAGAAGATCTTGTGCGTTTTTATGAATATTTTGGTTATCAACTGAATGATGAATTTCAATGGCAAATGGATCATCTATCAATTCAATTGGAGTTTATGCATTTTCTTATTGTTGGGGAATCACAAGTAAAAAAAGACAGGCTGTCATTCCAACTTGGACAATTAGATTTCTCCACAAAACATCTGATGAATTGGGTGCCAAAACTGGTTAAAACGATTAAAGTATTATCAAGTGATGATATCTATAGCAAAATTGGTATAAAATTAGAATCATTCCTCAATCATGATCTTCAATGGCAAGAGGAAACAATAAATCAAAAAGATAAGTCAGGAGGTTGATTTGGGACAAGTAGCAATGGTAATAGATCTGAACAAGTGCATTGGATGCCAAACCTGCACTACGGCTTGTAAGTCATTATGGACAGATGAACCCGGTCAAGAGCATATGCTTTGGAATAATGTTGAGACTAAACCTGGTCCTGGATACCCAAGGTATTGGGAAGACGGTGGCGGCGGTTTTGATGATCAAGGTAATTTGAATAGAGACGGATTGTTGCCGACAAAAGAAGATCATGGTGAAGAGGTTCCTCTTAATCATGATGAGGTTTACTTTAAGGGTGTTGAAGTCAGGTTACAGCAAGAAACACCTATGGAAAAAGGTAAAGGTTCTAACTGGGATGAAGACACTAGTTCCGGTGACTATCCCAACAACTATCATTTTTATTTGCCACGGATGTGTAATCACTGTACAAAACCTGCTTGCCTAGAGGCTTGCCCGGTTCGTGCTATCTATAAAAGGGAAGAAGATGGGGTTGTCCTTATCGATCAAGATAAATGCCAAGGAATTAGGGAATGCAATAAAGCTTGCCCGTATGACAAAATCTATTTCAATTATGTGACCGGTAAATCCCAGAAATGTATTTTTTGTTTTCCACGATTGGAAGAAGGGGTTGCTCCGGCTTGCGCAAGACAATGCCCAGGGCGATTAAGATTTGTTGGATTTCTAGAAGATGAAGACGGACCCATCAATGAATTAGTTTATCAATGGAAAGTGGCCCTACCATTGCATCCAGAATATGGTACTGATCCAAATGTATTTTATGTGCCACCAATGCTACCTCCCAACTTTGATGAGAATGGCGAGTTTTCTGATGACCCAAGAGTTCCCACAGAATATTTAAGGAGCCTTTTTGGTGAAACAGTTGATGAAGCATTGATTACCTTACAGTATGAAATGGAAAGAAAACAAGAAGGCAAAGAATCTCGACTCATGGATCTTCTTATCGCAAAAGAATGGAAATCCTTGTTTAAAATTCCTGACGTTAAAATTTATTAATTTCATATTAGTTAATTAGACCCAAGTTAATGCAACTATCTAAGGCACGTATCTTTCTGATCATGTCTTCACTGGTTCTGTCATCAGTAATGGCAAGTTTGGATTCAAGTTTTACCCCAATAGCTATCCCTGACATGATCGATAAATTAGACTCCAGTACCAGTGAGATAGTATGGGTTGCTCTGGGTTATTTAATTGCCGCGAGCGGGCCTATGCTATTAGCAGCAAAAATGGCTGATGGTTTTGGGCACGCAAGATTTTTCCAAATTGGCACTTTAATTTATGGATTGGCTATGATTGCCTGTTCTTGGGCTCCAGATGCTAACACTCTAATTATTCTTCGATTTATCCAAGGTTTTGGAATGGCTCTTTTTCTTCCTACAACCTTTGCTATTGCTACCGCCATGTATGGACCAGATAAAAGAGGCAGTGCATTGGGTATCCTCCAAGCAGCCAATGCTGTTGGGTTTGTTATGGGGCCTGTTTTTGCTGGTTGGCTTTTGGATGCCTATGATTGGACTGCCATTTTTTGGGCAAGAATTCCATTTGCAATTTTGGCGATACTGCTAGCTTTTCTAGCGTTAGGCTTCAAGCACCCGTTTCGTTTCTCAGAACGACAACAAACCTATGACTATTTAGGCGCAGTTTATTTAACTTTATCTCTTTACGGCATTTTGTATGGTTGCAACAAACTGCCTGTTGAAGATAATCATCTTGATCCATTGGTTTGGATTATATTTACTTTAGGGTTTGTGCTGTTCTATTTGTTTATTAAACAGGAAAGAAAACATCCTGACCCGTTGATTGATTTGTCACTATTTACAAAAAGTAATGATTTTACTAAAGCCTCAATTGCTTTTGCATCAGTGTTTGCTAGTTTTCCTGTCTATTTATTTATTTTACCCATTATTATGATCAATGGCCTAGAAATGAAGGCTTGGGATGCAGGTCTTGCTTTAGGATTAGCGGCTCTAGCCACACTCATAATCAGCCCTATAGCTGGAAATTTATCAGATCGTGCTGGTCCTGAAAAACTATGTATGAGTGGAGCAATATTAACTGGTGTTGGTTATATGTTGTTGTTCTTGGTAAACGCAGACTCAACGGTTCTATCAATTTTACCTGCCATGGCTCTTATTGGGGCAGGGACAGGGTTGTTTTTCTCTCCCAATAACAATTTAATGATGGCAAGTGCGCCGCCTGAAAGAGCTGGAATGGTTTCTGGTCTTTTTGGGGTCCTAAGACAATCAGGGTACGCCCTTGGTTTTGCTGTTACGGCAAGTTTATTTACAGCAATACAAAATTGGTTTGATTTACAATGGGCATATTCTTCAGTCAAATTAGGCTCTCTTCAGTCTGCCGACAGCATTACTGATATTTATCACCAAGGCAGTCAATGGTCACCTGAGACATTGGTCTTTATTCTTCACATTGGCGTTTTATTGTGTTCCAGTATTTTAATTATTACTTTAGTCAACTCTATACCTAAGATTAGGCTCCAGGCTTCTCGTCAAATCTCAGTCATTTTAGCTTCGGTGATTGTCGCAGTTCTTACCATGGGATCGTATAGTTTGACTGCCCCTGGAACAATAGATAGCTCTGAGGACCAAAGCATTATCAAGGCTAGCACTCCCAATGTATTGGCCTTTGGTATGGCATCAAGAAATTATGATCTTGTTGAAGAGGCTAACCCTGTACATATTGAAGCTATGGATAATTTTAAGCCTGATGATATCTCTAACCAAGCCTATTTGATGCGTTGTGGTGTTTGTCACGGCTCAGATCTTGAAGGTACTGGTCTAGGTGTTACTCTGACAGAGTCTTTGTTTCTGCAAAACATGGATATTAAGCAAACAATAGAATTTCTAAATGCCGGGCGCATGCCTAATTCTGAAGATTCAATTTCCGGTGGGGTGATGCCAAATTTTTCATGGTTACCTGAATCAGAATTAGAAGAAATAGCAACGTTTATCAAATCACAGAAAATAAGTAAATAATCTATGTTGCTTTTATTTCATTAGCCTACGGTTTACTTCATTACAACAAACAATTAACAAAAGACTAATTATTGACTATGATTAATAGTTCGCCCCTAAAAAAGTTGGGAGGCGGTCGTGCTAATAAAAAAGGAGATTTCAATATGTCAGATGAATCGACACAAGAAAATTATGCTGGCGTCTGGGACACTGGACTTGGCTTTGGAAAAAAATCAGCATTAATAGTCATAGATCTATTGCAAGGGTATACAACAGAAGGTTCAGATTTGTATGCTCCTGGTGTTATCGACTGTGTCGCTCAAATGCCCGACATTTTGGAATTGGCTAGATCCAAAAACGTGCCAATCATTCACACAAGGGTTTTGTACACACAACCGCATCTTCAAGATGGTGGTGTCTGGATAAAAAAAGCACCAGTATTAAAAGATTTAGTTCTGGGTAATCCCTATGCAGAGTTCTGTGAAGGCGTGGAACCAGCAGAAGGCGAGATTGTGATTGTAAAACAATATGCCAGTGCTTTTTTTGGGACCTCTTTAGTTTCAACATTGAATGGCATGGGTGTTGATACTCTGATCATAACCGGCTGCACAACTTCAGGTTGTATTAGAGCCACGGCAGTTGATACAGTTCAGCATGGGTTCAGACCCATCTGTGTAAGAGAATGTATAGGGGATAGAGCTGAAGGACCTCATGAAGCTAACTTATTTGACATCAATGCGAAATACGGAGATGTTATTAGTAAAGAACAAGCCATGGGTTATCTAAATAGCTTATAAAAAATTAATATAAATTAGAGGAGTAAAAATGAGCGAATTAACACAAAGTAAACATTACGATTATGTTCCGATCATTGATCGGGAGCCTTTTAAGTTGCCTGATGGCGCTAGGGTGGCAGTGATGCCTTATATCAATATAGAACATTTTCCTGCAGCCATCTCGGGTACAGCCCTGATACCTGGTACAGCGGCTTTTTCTCCAGATCCTTTGAACTACGGTTGGAGAGATTATGGTAACCGAGTGGGTCTTTGGAGAATGATGGAGTTAATGGATAAGATTGGGATGAGAGGTACCGTTTGCCTTAATTCTGAAATTATCAGAGAGTACCCTAGGATAATTGAAGAATCACTTGCCAGAGATTGGGCTTTCATTGGGCACGGAATAAATAATGCACCAGCCAATTTTATTGGTAATGCGCCTGATGGTCAAGGGGGGCATACTCCTTTGCCTGAAGACAAAGAGCGCGAGATCATTAGTACTGTTTGTAAGACCATGGAAGAAGCTTTAGGTAAAAAAACCAAAGGCTGGTTAAGTCCCTTCTTAACCCACACTGACAATACTCCGAGAATCCTTGAAGAGAATGGTGTGGAATATCTTTGTGATTACACAGCAGATGACCATCCATTCAAATTTAATACGCCTAACAATAATTTAATCGCGGTTCCCTACACAGTTGAATTGAATGATATTCCAGCCTTTTTAGGACATTCTGGAGTCGGCGTTTCTTCTGAGTCATTTGGCGATATGATTGTTGATCAGTTTGATGTTCTCTATGAAGAGGGTGCAACAAATGCTAGGTGCATGCCTGTTTGTCTCCATACTTTTCATGTTGGACAACCCAATAAATTTAAACATCTAAAGCGTGCTTTTGAATACATTGCAAGCCATGACGATGTTTTATTAACCACTGGGGATGATATGAACGATTGGTATAGAGAACAATACATGTAAACACTGCGTCCTTTTAGGGGTGTTCGATATAATACTGGGTAGGGAAACCTGCCCAGTTTTTTTTGGAGGTTTAAAAACTAACTCTGATCATTTAAACATGATATTTTAAATTTATGTATTTGAATAACACACATCAAAACATGCTATTAGTTTGCTTTCTCATATTCAGTGTAGTGATTACACCAACTGGTTTTTCTAAAGAAAGTGATTGGCTACAGTATGGTGGCGATGAGGGTGGATCAAGATATTCTAAGTTAAATCAAATTAATACCCTTAATGTCAAAGACTTAGAAGTCGCTTGGACATATAAAACCGGACATTTGGATCGTATTCCAGAGCAGTTGTCTTTTTTGAGAAAGTTGGTTGGTTTTCAAGTCACACCAATTATCCTACCTGATGATGTTGGTGGCAACTTAGTTTTTTGTACTCCCTTCAATGAAGTCATTGCGCTGAATGCTGCAACTGGACAACAGGTTTGGTTTTACGATCCTAAAATAGATTTGAGACCTTTTGCAGGGCGATTTAATTGTAGAGGAGTGGCTCAATGGAGAAACCCAGAGAAAACATTGAGTGAAGTGTGTTCTCACAGTTTATATCTCGCTGCTAGTGATAAGCGGCTTATCGCACTAGATGCAAAAACGGGTGTGCCTTGTCCAGAATTTGGTAGTCAAGGCATCGTCAATGTACTGCCCTATATAAAAAATATTGAGCCAACCAATCAAATCAAAGCCATGCAACTTAAATCACCTCCAGCTGTTGTAAATGGGGTAGTAATTATTGGTGGCACTGGCAATAAATTTAAAGAT
>ENA-ORXI01000517-ORXI01000517.1-sediment-metagenome-genome-assembly--contig:-NODE-517-length-31962-cov-5.991532_pt1 | contig 31962 bp, 32 predicted proteins | sample MGYA00237861_ERZ511468 | MGnify/ENA primary metagenome ERZ511468 (study PRJEB26299, sample SAMN06266213) | sediment metagenome | isolation source: Hudson Canyon methane seep mesocosm | place: USA:Hudson... | reverse complement strand
AACAAACACAAGTCAGCACGGTAATACCTTACTATCAGCGCTTTACTGAGCAGTTTAATACTATCAATTCTCTGGCTGAAGCAGCCGTTGATGATGTATTGGCCTTATGGACGGGTCTGGGTTATTACGCTCGAGCGAGAAACCTACACAAAGCAGCGATCATTATGAGGGAACAGCATCATGGTGAAATGCCAACTAACTTTGATGAACTCATTGCTCTGCCAGGGATTGGTCGTTCAACGGCGGGCGCTATTCTCACTTTAGCGCACCAACAACAGTTTGCTATATTAGATGGCAATGTAAAAAGAGTGCTCGCACGCTATTTTGCCATTGAAGGTTGGCCTGGCAAAAAAGATATAGAAAACCAACTTTGGCAAAAAGCCGAACTATTATTACCTACAAAACGCATTGCTAACTATATACAAGCTCAGATGGATTTAGGCGCTACCGTTTGCACTCGTTCAAAACCAAAATGTGATCTCTGCCCGTTAACGTCAGACTGTCTTGCTTTTAAACAAGGTAATCCAAGTGATTATCCGACATCAAAACCTAAAAAAGTCATTCCCCATCGTCAAACACACTGGCTGATTGCTCAAAACAACACAGGTGAAATTTTATTAGAACAACGTCCTCAACAAGGGATTTGGGGTGGTTTATGGAGTTTCCCTGAAGTTAAAGATAAAGGTGAGCTCGACTATCACAGTCAGCAATTAAACCTTATTGAAAAAAACAAAGTTAAATTAATTGATATCAATCATATTTTTAGTCATTTTAAATTAACTATTCATCCTTATTTAATACAATGTGAACAACAAACTAATCATGTAGCTGAGAATAATAATCTGAGCTGGTATAAAATAAGCGATGCATTAAGGCTTGGTTTACCCGCGCCTGTGAAAACAGTTATTCAATCATTACAGTAAAGAGGCAGTTATGGCACGTACCGTTCAGTGTATAAAACTAAATAAAGAAGCAGAAGGACTGGATTTTCCACCTTATCCCGGCGATCTTGGTAAAAAAATCTACGAGAAGGTATCTAAAGAAGGCTGGCAAATGTGGATAAGCCAACAAACGATGTTAATAAACGAAAATCGTTTATCGTTAGCTGATCCGGAGTCTCAACAGTTTTTAAAAAAAGAGTTAGATAAGTTTTTCTTTGGTGAAGGTTCGACTCCACCCGCAGACTTTGTACCAGAATAGCGCAATAATGCATTGATTTAGCGCGACTTTCCGCAAAGCCTTGTTTTTTAATAGAAATCGTTATCATCTACATTTTTATCGTACACCCAGAAAATAAAAAAATAAACCATATTATTTTCAATGTGTTACGGAATAATTTTGAAGAGAAAAATATAAAGCAGGTTTCAAAATTCAGAAAAAAATTGTTTTTTTTGAAAAAAACAAGTGTTTTATGAAATTTAATGCGTACAATTGCGAGAAGCTTCTATTTTGAAGCGGAAAACAAGCTGGCTGAAAGAAATTCAGTTGGCAAAAGAAAAGTAAATTGAGGTTGATATGGCAGAACAAGTAACAGGAACCGTTAAATGGTTCAATGATGCAAAAGGATTCGGATTCATTGAGCAAACTGATGGTCCAGACGTATTCGTACACCACAGCGCGATTCAAGCTGATGGTTTCAAAACATTAAAAGAAGGTCAATCCGTAACAATGGAAGTGACTCAGGGCCAAAAAGGTCCACAAGCGGAAAATGTTGTCCCAGCTTAATAACAACACGCTTTAAAGATTTTGCAAGGCCGGTTAAATTTATTTAATCGGCCTTTTGCATTTCTAATAGACTCGAATCTTACTTTAATGTCTAAATATGAAAGTATTTAGCTATAGAAATATTCGTGTATTGATTTTATTGTTTATATTAGCTATCGCGGCTATATATACTCAAGATCAACGTCTCAGCACTACTTTGTGGTTCAAACCTATTGATGTTGTTATTTACCCCATCAATGGCGATAGCAGTCAAAAAACTGCAGATTACATTCGACAACTTAGTAAAAATGATTTTCACGATATCGATGATTTTTTTAGTCGCGGTGCTAAACGTTACCATTTGATTGCTGAACAACCTGTCATTACCTCCCTTGGAAAAACAATTGAAAAAATGCCTCCGACGCCTCCCCGCGATCGTAATGCCATCTTTCAAGTCATCGTTTGGAGTCTAAAATTACGTTATTGGGCATACCAAAATAATCCTGATGACAAATCAAACAATAGTCGTATCCGTCTATACGTCATTTATCATCAAGCAACCGAAGGCCAAGCCTTGGCGCATTCGCTAGGTTTACAAAAAGGATTGATCGGCATTATTCATGCTTATGCCAATACTAAACAATCCGCACAAAATGCTGTCGTAATGGCTCACGAAATTTTGCATACCGTTGGCGCCACAGATAAATATGATGCCAATAACCATCCCATTTACCCTTCGGGTTACGTTAAACCAGAACAAAAACCACTATATCCACAGCGTTACGCTGAGATCATGGCGGGGCGAATTCCATTGGCGGAGCAATCATCTAAAATGCCTAAGAGCCTCAAATTTACCCAAGTGGGTAAAACGACAGCAACAGAAATCAATTGGACACCAAGCAATGACTGACTTAGATCTACATCATTTTATTCATCAACATTATTATGGCGTGTTATCGACACACTCTGAGTCAGAACCCGACTATCCCTTTGGCTCCATCACACCTTACATTGTTACTGATAGTGGTGATTTAGCAATTTTTGTCAGCCACCTTGCTGAGCACACTCGTAACATCAATCACAACTCAAAAGTATCATTAACCATTTTTGAGGTGGAAGATGAAACCACTCCGAGTTCAGGGCCTCGCATTACTTGCCTTGCTGATGCTTATCGAGCTGAAGAACACACATCATTAAAAGCTAAATACTTAGAAAAGTTTTCTGATAGCGATATTATTCTTGAACTAGATGGCTTCCATTTCTACATTCTAAAACTTAAAAAAATCAGATTGGTTGCGGGTTTTGGTGATGTTAAATGGCTAACGTCAGAGCAATTTTCACTCTAGTACATTAATTTAAAATTTCTTTTGACTCTTGCTGAACCAAATTTTTAAATGCTGTCATCAATGCAGTAAAACGCTTGCCTTTACGATGCACTAAATACCAATGACGCATAATTGGAAATGACTCTACATCAAGAATTTTTAACTGCCCCATCTTCAATTTCAATTCTAAGGTATCTTTAGAAACAATACCCAAACCAAGCCCCGCCACAACCGCTTCGTTAATCGCTTCATTGCTACTTATTTCCATCACAGAACTAATACTGTAGCCGCTTTCTTCAAAAAAACGCTCCATTGCTATACGTGTACCAGAACCATGCTCACGCATAATGAATGTTTCTTGCTGCAATACCTTTAATGGTATATTTTTTTTACCGACTAATTCATGTCCAATAGGCGCTACCACAACAAGTGGGTTATCCATAAATGATTCTGCTTCTACATCTAATCCTTCTGGTGGTTGCCCCATAATCACCATATCAGTAGTGTTTTTTTCTAGATGGTTCAGTAGACTGGCACGATTAGTAACATCAAATGTAATATTGGCACCGGGAAATCGCTTATAAAACTCACCTAATAACTTCAAAGAAAAAGACGAAGCCGTCGTCGCTACTGCAATATTTAAGCGCCCTTTTTTACTTCCCCTAAGCTCATCAAATACATCACTAACTTCAATAAGTTGCTGCGATATATTACGGGCATAAACTAATAACTCGTCTCCCGCCTCTGTCAGAAATAATGATTTTCCCATGCGTTCAAATAACGGAATACCAACTACGTTTTCTAATTGCTTGATCTGCATTGATACTGCGGGCTGGGTGAGATACAGTACTTCGGCGGCACGGGTATAACTCAAATGCTGCGCTACCGACTCAAAAATCTGTAATTGGCGAATTGTTATGTTCATAACATGTATCATAAGCATCTCTTATGAATAAAATCAAAACATTTGAGTTTTATTTATATTAAAAATGCCCTAAAATTCGCATACGTCATAGTTAGACGAATAGATACAGATAAAAAAATATCGAAACTACGGAGAAACTCCTAGCGCTAACCGTTACTTACGCTAAATTTATGTGACGAAGGCTTGGAAATATAGAGAGCTAAAGCAATAAAAAATCATGAAGACTGGGAGGTTGCTCCGTCAGTCAGAGTCAAATACAAAGCAATTAGAGGAAGCAAGCAATGGCTAAAAACTCATACAACGCTGGTGTAAAAGAGTACAGAGAAACGTACTGGACGCCAGAATATACGCCAAAAGATACTGATATTTTGGCTGTTTTCAAAATCACACCACAAGACGGTGTACCTCGTGAAGAAGTTGCAGCAGCAGTTGCAGCTGAGTCTTCAACAGGTACATGGACTACAGTGTGGACAGATCTTCTAACCGATCTTGATTATTACAAAGGTCGTGCATACTCAATTGAAGACGTTCCTGGCGATGACACCTGCTTTTATGCATTTATCGCTTACCCAATTGACCTTTTCGAAGAAGGTTCAGTTGTTAACGTATTAACTTCTTTAGTTGGTAACGTATTCGGATTTAAAGCTCTACGAGCACTTCGTCTAGAAGATATCCGTTTCCCAGTTGCTTACGTTATGACGTGTAATGGTCCACCACAAGGTATCCAAGTTGAACGTGACATCTTGAATAAATACGGTCGTCCTTTATTAGGTTGTACTATCAAACCTAAACTAGGCCTTTCTGCTAAAAACTACGGCCGTGCATGTTATGAAGGTCTACGTGGTGGTTTAGATTTCACTAAAGATGATGAAAACGTTAACTCACAGCCATTCATGCGCTGGCGTCATCGTTTCGACTTCGTTATGGAAGCAATCCATAAAGCAGAAGCTGAAACTGGCGAACGTAAAGGTCACTACTTAAACGTAACGGCTCCTACATCTGACGAAATGATGAAGCGTGCTGAATATGCAAAAGAAATCGGCGCACCTATCATCATGCACGATTACTTAACAGGTGGTTTATCTGCTAACACTCAACTTGCACAATGGTGTCAAGACAACGGCATGTTGTTACACATTCACCGTGCAATGCATGCGGTATTAGATCGTAACCCACACCACGGTATTCACTTCCGCGTATTAACTAAAATTTTACGACTGTCTGGTGGTGATCATCTTCACTCAGGTACGGTTGTTGGTAAATTGGAAGGTGATCGTGACGCTACTTTGGGTTGGATCGACATCATGCGTGATTCATTCATCAAAGAAGATCGTACACGCGGTATCTTCTTCGACCAAGATTGGGGTGCGATGCCTGGCGTAATGCCAGTAGCATCTGGTGGTATCCACGTATGGCACATGCCTGCATTGGTTTCGATCTTTGGTGACGACTCTTGTTTACAATTCGGTGGCGGTACATTGGGCCATCCTTGGGGTAATGCTGCAGGTGCTGCTGCTAACCGTGTTGCGGTTGAAGCATGTGTTGAAGCACGTAACTCTGGCGTTGAACTCGAGAAAGAAGGTAAGGATATCCTTACTAAAGCGGCTAAGCACAGCCCAGAGCTTAAAATTGCTATGGAAACTTGGAAAGAAATCAAATTTGAATTTGATACGGTTGACAAAATTGACGTTGCTCATAAATAAGCAAAACGTGATAGGTCATCAATCGCAAGGTGCGAATTTTCTGCACCTTGCGACTTAATCAAAATCAAATTTAACAATTTTGGAGTAAAGTCACATGAGTGATGTACAAGATTACAATTCAAGCTTGAGCGATGCTGCTACAAGCCGCAAATATGAAACTTTTTCATACCTACCACCTTTGAGCAAAGAGTCTACTCGCGCTCAGATTCAATACATTGTTGATAAAGGTTGGAATCCAGGTATTGAACACACAGAACCAGAAAATGCGATCAGCAATTTTTGGTACATGTGGAAACTGCCTATGTTTGGTGAAACAGACGTAGACGTCATATTGGCCGAAATCGAAGCTTGTCATAAAGCGCATCCGATGAACCATGTTCGTCTGCTTGGCTTTGACAACTTTAAACAATCTGCTGGTACAGCAATGGTTGTTCACCGCGGTAAGTCTGTTTAAGACTCCGGGGCTAGTACCATGATAAAAGGCCCCTGAACTGCAGCGCAGGCAGGGGCTTTTTTATATGCAGGGCGTTCGCATTTCGCAAGAAGCAGGATGCTGGTAGCGATTCTGCTCAGAAAACACGATATGTCACACGGGCATTTCGCCAATAATAATGCTCAATGAGAGAACGTAATGGCAAAACCAGACACATATATAGGCATTGATAAAGAAGTTCAGGGTGGCATGACCACTATTGGAAAAATCATTCGTGATGCCTGGGTTTTTGGCCTAATTGAAGAAACAGAAACTTGTGAAGGCTGGAACTTTGCAGGTGTAGATGGCTTATTACAGAAGGTCAATGACGAATGGGACAAATATGGTTGCCTTGTTAGTCATCTTCCAAAAGAATTACGTGAACGTCACCAGAAAATTCATGACCAAGCTATCAAAAATGCTAAAAAAGCAGGTTGGAGTGGTGAAGTTGAAACAGATGATGAGAAATGAAAAGTTTAATTTAGAACTATTTAATTAAGCGAGCCTCATAACGTTCAAACAAAACATCAATATAAATTTAAAAGGTGTGTCATGTCAGAAAATACAGTCGATCCACAACAATACATCATTAAAGATGAACCTTACTACGAACCAGTAGCAGACGAAATTGAGCTGTATCAAGCAGCATACGATGCACGTATGCCAATGATGCTTAAAGGCCCAACGGGTTGTGGTAAATCACGTTTTGTTGAGCATATGGCATATAAGTTAGGGCGTCCTTTAATTACGGTTGCCTGTAACGAAGATATGACAGCATCTGATTTAGTCGGTCGCTTCTTATTAGATGCTGATGGCACAAAATGGCAGGATGGTCCGTTAACCACCGCTGCGCGTATTGGCGCAATCTGCTACCTCGATGAAATTGTAGAAGCACGTCAAGATACAACCGTTGTTATACATCCTTTAACTGATCACCGTCGTTCATTACCTTTAGATAAGAAAGGCGAACTCATTGAAGCACATCCGGATTTCCAACTCGTGATTTCATATAACCCGGGTTATCAGAGCTTAATGAAAGATCTTAAGCAATCAACTAAACAACGCTTTGGTGCTTTGGACTTTGATTATCCCATTGAAGAAATTGAAATTGCTATTGTTGCTAAAGAGTCAGGTGTCGATGAAAAAACAGCAGAAAAACTCGTACGCATTGCTCACCGTGCACGGAACCTGAAAGGTCACGGTCTAGATGAAGGCATTTCAACGCGTTTATTAGTGTATGCAGGACAATTAATCAGCAAAGGTGTTGCACCTCAAGCGGCTTGTATGATGACAATGGTCACGCCATTAACGGATGATCCAGATATGCGCGATACATTAGACGCTGCAGTTCAAACATTCTTTGGTTAATAATTAATTTGCTATAGAGGCACAGAGTGCAGGAATCAAGCGTGTTTAATTTAGACATATTTTTTACTTGTGACTCCCACAAAGGCGAGAGTTATACATAACGGTATAACGTTAGCTCTATGCTATCTGAGGCGAGACTTTTAATATGAGCATCAAACTCGAAGATTACGAAGAATTTCTTGAAAGTGTGCCGGCGATACGTGAGGTTATCGATAGTACATTCAAAGAAGCTGCGCACATCATGTCGCCAACCGGGTTACAAACCTATATGGATGGCGCCAAGTCACTCTACAACTTAGGTCGAGGCAGTGATTTAGTCATTACCTACCTGCAAGAAATGCCACTAGTAGTAAAAGAGTGCGGCGAAGATATTATCCCTGATTGCATTACCGCCGCTTTGAAATTATCGTCAATGACATCTGGCGAAGTGATTTCATTATTATTAAGTAGCTTACCTTCCGCAGCTCGTAATCTGGGTGATGCTGAGCTACTTCGAGGTTACCTGACCTTTATTCATCAGTTAGCCTCAACGGCTTCTCGCGCTTTACGCCCTATGTTAAATCATATTGATGATTTACTCGGCAAACTAACCTTAAGTGGTTTACGTCGTTGGGCACAGTTTGGAGCGCAGGCTTATCGTCGCGACTTTAATAATTTAACGGCTTACTTCAATTTGGAATCTGCCGACTCTAGAGCAATACTCCAAAAAGAGCGTGCGGGTATTTTATTTAATAGAGTGCAGCGTAAATTAAATTTTTATCTACGTGCATTATGGGGCCGCGATTTTTTCTTACGGCCAACCGGTGCTGATTACACAGATTTCAGACCCTATATTGAACATCGTATTTTGCACATGCCAGATGCAGTCGATGATATTGGTCCGACTGATAACAAGATTCCTGGTTTAGAGCTATACCGTGCTACTGCCGCGCACATGGCTGCACACATGTGTTATTCAAGTGCCTCTATTTCTGCTGAACAACTGAGTCCGGCACAAATGTTTTTTATTGGCCTACTTGAAGATGCGCGCGTTGAATATAAGGCGACCAAAGATTTTCCTGGCCTGAAGAAACTCTGGCAATCGCTGCTGACTATTGCTGATGCTGACGAAGAACCAGAACATCCAACCATGAAGCTACTTGAGCACATTGCGCTGATGTTAATTGATAATACACAAACATCAAAAGATGATGATATCAATCAACTGATTGCGAGTTTTCATGAAGAAATAGAAGCGCGACAGGATGACAATCAATTCTCATGGCATAAGGGGCTCGAGTTATATAATATTTTGTCGGCACGCAAAGAAGTACCCAGCTTACGCATACTTGAACGTATTCGTATTCCTTATCGTGATGACAATCGTTACATTTGGGAATTTGAAGAGTTCGACATGAATGCTGAATTTGACTATATTCCTGCCAGTGAACGTCAAGTACGTCGTCAGGTGAGCGTAATCGAAATGGCTAATGAAGTTGATTGTGAACTCGCCGGCGATGACGCTCAAGAAATTTGGACATGTTCAACGAATATGCGTCCCTACGAAGACGATTTAACCGACGAACAAGCCAGCTTCAACGATATGTGGGGAAAAGAACCTGTCTCTGAACCCTTTCATTATCAAGAATGGGATTATCAAATCCAATTACATAGACCTGATTGGACAACGGTTTATGAGCGTCGCCAATCAAAAGGTGATGTTGAAGATATCAATACCATTCTTGATAACTACAAGCCAATTGCACATCGAATTAAACAAATCATCGATCTATTAACCCCTGAAGGCGTGCAGCGCATTCGTAATATGGAAGACGGTGATGAAATTGATCTTAATGCTGCAATTGATGCAATGATTGCAATTCGCATGGGAGAACAGCCTAATTCCCGAATCACCATGCGTAATGTATTAAAAAGCCGTGATTTATCCGTTATTGTCTTAATGGATTTATCTGAATCTACAAATGAAAAAATGGATGGTTCAGATAAAACCGTTTTAGAATTAACTCGTGAAGCCGCCACTTTGGTTGCAACTGCAATTAATGGCATCGGCGATCCCTTTGCATTGCATGGGTTTTCCTCTGATGGCCGCCATGATGTGCAATATTATCGTTTTAAAGATTTTAACCAGCATTTTGACGATGAAACTAAATCTCGCCTTGCCGGTATGAAAGGTGGTTTATCAACTCGCATGGGGGCTGCTCTACGTCATTCTGCCTATCACCTTTATAAACAGCCAGAAAAACGGAAGTTAATATTATTAGTCACTGATGGTGAACCTGCAGATATAGATGAACGCGATCCTCAACACTTGCGTCATGACACCAAGAAAGCCGTAGAAGAACTATATAGTAAAGGCATATTAACGTATTGCCTGACTTTAGATCCTCATGCCGACACCTATGTAAAACGCATTTTTGGTGAAAATAATTATACTATTATTGATAATGTAGATCGTTTACCTGAAAAGCTACCAACCCTGTTTGCGAGTTTAACCAGTTAAAGGAAATGGCGTGAGTAGAACCGGGGATGTTCCTTATTGCGCACAACGAAACGTCGAAATAGATGCAAAACTCTATAATTTATGGCGAAGAGCAAAATTGCACTTCACCATGCCAATGCGACTACCGCTCATAGACTATTCAAATTTCGTTATGATCCTTGAAGAACATGAATGGGTCTGTGTTGATGAACGGCAGAATGATCTTCCGATCTTAGCTTGGGTAGAGTTTGAAGACCAAGGTCGTGATACCCTTCACCTGCCCGTCAAATGTAAACTGAACTACTATCATTTTGCAGCATCAAAAATACGTGCTCATTCATTAGAACTAATGCAGAATGAACTAGAAAAACGTTTACATGAAAATAAATAAAATTAATAAGGAAGCAGTTATGCATCGGTTAAAAATAATACCCACTTTAGTCCTATTATCTTGTTGTTATAGCGGCAATGTCCAAGCGGACTGGTCTAAGTTTCTTGATGATATAACCGAAGCCGGAAAACAGTATTTAATTGATGACGATGCTGATGCCAGTTCAACACTTGATATCAATACCGTGATATCTGGTTTAAAAGAAGCCTTAGAGATTGGTTCACGTGCAGCAATTGAAAATGTTAGCCAAGCCGATGGTTATTTTGCTAATGAATTGATCCGGATTCCCTTACCATCTGAATTACAACAAGTTGGCGATTTAATGAGACAGTTTGGCTTAGCCTCACAAGCCGATCTATTTGAAAAAAGTATGAATCAGGCTGCAGAAAGTGCCGCACCACAAGCGACAACTATCATTGTTGATGCGATTAGCAATATGAGTATTGAGGATGCTAACAACATTTTAAATGGTGCAGATGATGCTGCCACTCAATATTTTAAAGAACATACTAGCCAACAATTAAGCGAACTGTTTGAACCCACAGTTAAAGAATCGCTCAACCAAGTTGGCACAACTAAATACTATAACGACCTTGTTGATCAAGTGGCTTCATTACCGCTGGTGGGTGAAAACATTAATCTTGATTTACCTAGCTATGTAACAGAGCAAGCATTGGATGGTTTGTTCACCATGATCGCCTTGGAAGAGAAAAAAATTCGTGATAACCCAGCAGCAAGAACAACTGAGTTATTACAAAAAGTATTTGCAAATTAAAAGCATTCGCTTATCACAAAATCTATCTGCGTCTATACCGGAGCAACACGGGTATAATAACGCCGCACTTTGTAATCTTTAATTAAAAGGAAAACTTGATGGCCGCTAGTCACAGTCTAAATCTATGTAGTCAAGGTACAGCACTGAAAGCACTCTTCACTGGCTACCTTATCGTTGTTGCTATCGGCTATATGATGGCGTTAGTGCAAATTCAATTTACTCATGGCATGGCTGATGGTGAATTTGGTTTATCTATCGATGACATCGTATACAGTTATTACGGTAAACGCTCTGGTTCAACACTTGAAGCGAAACTAAATGGCTCGATGCAAGTAATGGCACCCGAAGCAGATCGTGCAAAGATCATTACCTGGGTTCATAAAGGTGCTGATGAAAAATCATTTCATGAAGCTGGAATCCGTCAAATTATGGATACACGCTGCATCATGTGCCATAGTCCAGATTCGGGCATGCCAGTACCTGATTTCACCAAATTTGAAAATGTATCCAAACGTGCTGAAACTGATACGGGTGCAAGTTTTTCTGCTCTAGCTCGCCTTTCACATATTCACTTATTCGGCATCGCTTTTATCTTTATGTTTGTTGGTCTGATCTTTAGTTTAGCTGCAGGCGTGCCAAAAGTATTAAAAGCGACCGTTATCGTAATGCCTTATGCATTCCTGATTGTGGATATTGCTTCATGGTGGTTAACAAAACTTAACCCACACTTTGCATGGCTGGTTATTCTCGGCGGTGGTGCAATGGCACTATCTTTTGCCTTTATGTGGACAGTTTCCATGTACGAAATGTGGATCATGCCAAAACGTCATGAAGATACTCGTGACGCGTTATTAGATGAATAAACAGTAAATATAGCAAAATATAAAAAGCCCTTGATGTAAATAACATCAAGGGCTTTTTTCTTACATTGTTATTTATCAGCAAAATAGTCTTTGGTCAGTTTAAATACCACAGGACTCAGCAACAACAAAGCAATCAAGTTTGGTATGGCCATTAGGGCATTTAAGGTATCAGCCACCAACCAAATAAAGGATAAGTTAGCCATAGCACCCAAAGGTATCGCAGTAATCCATAACACTCTAAATGGCACAATAGATTTCACGCCAAACAAATATTCAACACATTTTTCACCATAAACACTCCAACCCAAAATGGTCGTAAAAGCAAAAACACTCAAGCCAATAGTTACCACGTAACCACCAATTCCCGGCAATGCTGATTCAAATGCCATTGAAGACAATGTTGCTCCTGTTTCACCACTGGTCCAAGCACCAGATACAATAATCACCAAACCGGTAATCGAACAAATAATAATGGTATCGATAAAGGTACCAATCATCGCAACGGTGCCTTGTCTTACAGGGTTATCAGTCATTGCCGCTGCATGAGCAATCGGCGCACTACCCAAACCAGCTTCATTTGAAAAAACACCACGCGCCACACCAAAACGAATGGCAGCCCAAACCGCTGCACCAGCAAAACCACCCGTTGCAGCAATAGGGGTAAACGCATATGTAAAGATAAGATCAAACGCAGCCGGAATTTTATCAGCGTGCATGCCTAATACCGCTAAACCAGCAAAGACATAACTCACCGCCATCAACGGTACCAACTTACCCGCCACTTCAGCGATACGCTTAATACCACCGATTAATACTAAAGCGACCAAGATGGCTATCACGATACCGGTTACAGCATGAGGGACTTCTAATTTCGAGAATAAGACATCGGCTACTGAATTGGCTTGAATGGTATTGCCAATGCCAAAACCAGCCAAAGCTCCAAAGATAGCAAAAGCCGTTCCTAACCATGCAAAACGGCTACTCAGACCATTTTTTATGTAATACATGGGTCCACCGACTTTATTACCATTGGCATCAGTTTCACGAAAATGTACCGCCAATACTGCTTCCGCATATTTAGTCGCCATGCCAACCAAGGCGGTCATCCACATCCAAAATAACGCACCAGGACCGCCTAAAAATATAGCGGTGGCCACCCCTGCAATGTTTCCTGTGCCAATCGTAGCTGATAATGAAGTCATCAAAGCATTAAAAGATGAGATGTCTCCTTGCTCTTTTTGGCCTTGTTCTCGACCTCGCCAGAGCATTTGAAAGCCATAACCCAGCTTTAATATCGGCATTAAACGCAAACCAATCATAAGAACAAAACCTGTTCCTAAAATTAATATCAACATCAATGGTCCCCACACTATGCCATTAAGTTTAGTAATCAGCTCCGTTAGCCAAGTTGTTATTTCCACGCAATATCTCCAAAAGTTCGACAGCCTATGCTAACACTGTGATTGAATTTCCAACTAATCTCTAAAGTAATTTTTTATTATGCCGTTAGCCGTATATAGCCGTTATTCCCGTGGTCATTGGAAGGGCTGTTTGTCTAGTAGGCATAATGGATGGGCTGGCAAGGCATATTATCTTAGTAATAGCCGCCCTATTGCTAGATAATATAACGCCGCTAGCACTTTCAAGATGGCTGCTAGCAAACCTGAGCTTCCAATGATAACGGGAATATTATTCGGGGGAGGCAGTCATGATCATCAGCAACTCAAATATTGTTCTTCAGCAGCAACATGAAAAAGTTGAACACACCGAAGAACGAGAAAGGCTCAATGTCTGGATTGGTGATCGACCAACAGCGACAGCTCAAACAAGGCCTGAACAAGTAACCGCCCTCACCGAACAACTAGATATTTCTCCACAAGCCAGCCATGCACCTCATCGTGAACAACATGACTTCGGTGAAATGCAATTAAATGCTAAGCAGTTAATGATGATGCAACTCATCACAAAAATGATTGAAGCATTAACCGGTAAAAAGTTTGATCTTTTTGATCCAGCAAGTCTCCAACAAGACATAGAAGAGATTAATCTAGATGCCGTACAGCAAACCACTAATGCTGCTCCCGCTCCACAGTCCGCTGGTTTTGGCATTGAATACGATTATTATGCTTCTCACTATGAATATGAATCGCTATCCTTTTCAGCAGAAGGAGAAGTTAAAACTCAAGATGGAAAAACTATCAATTTCTCTGCCCAACTGAATATCAAACGAGAATTTTTTGAAGAGCAGTCCATCAGTTTTCGAGCTGGTGACGCCGTTAAAATTGATCCATTAGTATTAAACTTCAATGGCACGGCTGCTGAGCTACAACAAACTCGCTTTGAATTTGATCTCGATGCAGATGGTCAAACTGAACAAGTTGCTCTACTTAAACCGGATAATGCTTACCTGGCTTTAGACAAAAATAATGATGGCAGTATTAATGATGGTTCAGAGCTTTTTGGTCCTAGCACAGGTAATGGTTTTAATGAATTGGCCAGCTATGATGAAGATGGCAACCAGTTTATTGATGAAGCCGACAGTATTTATGAGCAACTGCGTCTCTGGACAATAGATGAAAATGGCAATGAACAACTAATCGGTTTAGGTGAAAAAGGCGTCGGTGCCATTTATCTCGGTCATCTAAATACGCCATTTGAACTACAACAAAATCAACAGACCTTGGGTGATATTGTTAGTTCTAGTGTCTATTTAACAGAAGATGGTGGAACAGGATTTATACAACAATTAGATTTACGTGTTTAGATCTTCTGACCTTTGAATCTGATTGTAAATCAGCTTAAATCAACTCGATACAATTAATAGAACCATACGTCTCATTCAGAAAAACCTAATACAGAACCCAGTAGAAAAGGTATTGCTTTGTGAGCCATATCTTATTTCTATAAATGAGCATACTCTTTGGAATTACATGCTACGCTGTATATAACGTGAAAATGAATTTTAATTAGATTTTCTAATAAGTGAAAATAATAATGAAATGGTACGTCATCGCTCTATTTGCTCTCATAAACACGGCTATTAGTTGGCAAGTAAGTGCTTATGATTATCCATTTGATAACGCACTGGAAGCGACTGTTATTGGAACACCCGAAGAGTTTCAACCAAAATTCTCTAAAAAAATAAATCGAAAAAAACAACGAATAACTATTTTTCCTGATCGAGAAATTAGTGCTTTCATTGCAAAAAATCAACTTGAATACGCACTAGTAAAACAAACAAAAACAGCGCCATTAATTTTTAATATAGCTGGCACAGGCTCGTCATATCAAAGCAGTAAAATGAAATTCATGGAAAAAGCATTTTCTGATTCTGGTTTTCATGTGGTCTCATTATCTTCGCCAACATTTTCAAATTTTATTATTACGGCCTCTACCAATCAGATGCCCGGACATCTTGTTAATGATAGTGAAGATTTATACCGAGTAATGGAAGCAATCTACGACCAAATTAAAGATACTGTTGATGTATCAGAATTTTATATCACTGGTTATAGTCTAGGTGCCGCTCAAGCAGCATTTGTATCGAAATTAGATGAAGAAAAAAAATCATTCAACTTTACAAAAGTCTTGATGATTAATCCGCCAGTTAGCTTATTTAATTCAGTATCCATTCTAGATTCAATGTTAGAGGAGAACATTCCTGGCGGCATGGATAATTTTAATGCTTTTTTCCTAGAATTGACGACTGATTTTTCTAGGCTGTATGCTGAAGATGACTCAATTAAGTTTGACCATGATTTTCTTTATCGACTATACCAAGCCAAAAACAACCAACAAGGAATCGATCACTCTAGAGTATCAGCAGTTATTGGGATGTCATTTAGACTCTCTTCATCTAGTATGATTTTCACCTCTGATGTGGTCACTAATAGCGGTTACATAGTGCCAAAGAATCATGTCATGAAGAAAAATGAGTCAACCACTAATTATTTTAAAGTAGCTAATCGACTCACCTTTAGTGATTACTACTATGAACGCTTTTTGCCATTTTACACAGCTCAAAACAGCGAGGTAACCGATGCCTCTCTAAAATATGACACCAGCTTAAATAGTATTGCTAGTTATCTAAGTGCTAACGATAAAATTGTTGTTGTTCATAATCAAGATGACCTTATCCTTGCTCCTGGAGAAATAGACTTTTTTAGGAATACGTTTAAATCGCGTGCTCATATCTACCCAACAGGCGGCCATTGCGGCAACCTTGCTTATAAAGAAAATGTTGATTATATGATTAACTATTTCAAAAATTAGAGATCTTAATTGATGAAACATAATGTTGATATTTTTAGAATAATCATACAACTTACTTTAGCGAGTGCTGTAATGCTTATTTCGGGTTGTAGCTCTGTGCCAGAAAAACAAGCCAATGAAATTCCAGCCCAACATAGCGTAGAAAATATAGTTAAGCATGATGTCACTTATGCGATCGACGTCTATGATCCTATCGAAGGTTTTAATAGAAGTATGTATCGCTTTAATGCCGGTTTTGATAAGTATATTTTCTTACCTATTGTTGGTGCCTATGAAACAGTAATGCCTGATATTGCCCAAGATGGTGTCTCCAACTTTTTCAATAATATTTTTGAAATCACCAACTTTACTAATTCAGTTTTACAGTTAAAACCAAAAAAATCGGCATCTACAGCAGGCCGTTTTTTAATTAACTCAACCCTCGGCTTAGCAGGTTTAATTGATATTGCAACCGAATTTGGCATAGAAGAACATCAAGAAGATTTCGGCCAAACACTTGGCCACTATGGTGTTGGAGATGGACCATATTTAATATTGCCCGTTTTTGGTCCATCTAATTTACGAGATACAACAGGTTTAATAACGGATGCTGTGATCTTCAATGAAATTGACCCACTCAATTTTGATGATCATTCTGATCGGGAACTAGTATTTCAGGCAGTCAGGGCGATCGATGCTCGACATAATGTAGATTTTCGCTACTACGATACCGGCTCGCCCTTCGAGTACGAATTAATTAGACTTCTTTATACTGAAAAGCGCGCTCTGGATATAAGGCGTTAGTTTGTGCAGTGTTAGTCATAACACCCCACTCCCTTTCGGGTTATCTTTTAACATCTGTTGATAAAATTCAGTTAATTCCAAACCCCATTCTTCTTCCAATGTGCTTAATCTATTTTCGATATCAACTGGTGCTATGTAGGGTGGCAGTTGATTAAACGCCAAAATCACAATATTTCGATAGCTCGGCATAGACAAACAAACAGTCTGCCGATCAAATACATCACGTATCGCTGCTAAATAATTCATAAAGCCATTTTCATCATCCACCAGTAGATTGATGGAGATATAACCTTCTGCTGTTAACCTTGCTCGGCATTGCTTCAAAAACTGTCGATCAATAATCCATTCCGGTGTTAATTTTTCTTCGGCTATATCAAGCACTATTACGTCATAAAACTGTTGGCTAGTTTGTACATAAGACTTGATATCATCAGTCAACAACTGCCATTTTTTATTGTTTGGAAACTCAAAATATTCATGTGCTACAGAAGCAATCACATCAGATAGTTCAACCGCTTGACCGTCAATATCAGGGAAGCGTTGGGCTAAATATCTAGCCGTTGCACCGCCGCCAGTGCCTGCCAATAATATTTGCTTGGGCTGCTCACAAAATATTATGCCAGCCAACATCGCTCGATTAAGCGGCAAAGGTAGATAATCTGGACGATCTAATATAATTTCGGTTTGCACCAAATCATTTTCAAAGTCCATCCAACGTCGATTGTCCTGTTGCCACACTTGAACATGACCTTCAGCAATTTTTTGGTTAAACAATAATTGTTGTTCAGCCATGTGTTTTAACCCTGTTTTTGTTTGTTGTATTTATTATTGGTAATACTTAAACATAAAACACAGTATGCAACTCATCCTATTTTTTTTCTAGTTGTTAAAAGTTATGATGATTTCAGCTAAAACAGGGTTTTAACCTTCTTGTTTTGCTTCCAACATTTCCCAACGTTCATAAGCCTTTTCTAATTCTTTAGTCAGTGCCGCCAGCTCGTCCTGTGTTGCAGCTACTTCTGTTGCATCTTGTTGGTAGAATTCTGGATCACCGATCACGGTATGCAAGGCATCTTGTTGTTGTTCGAGTTGCTCGATCTTTTTAGGCAAAGCTTCTAAATCAAGTTGCTCTTGATAGCTCAATGGTGATTTTTTATTAACTGCCGATTCATTGGATTTAGTCGATTTTGACGTTGTCGATTTTTTTTGAAACTCAGCTTGCTTATCTAGAGCACGCTGACGCAACCAATCATCATAACCACCAACATACTCACGTACTTCACCATCATCATCAAACACGATGGTACTAGTAGAAACATTGTTCAAAAATGTTCGATCATGGCTCACCAACAATAAAGTGCCTTGATAGTTCAACAACAAATCTTCTAATAAATCTAAGGTTTCTGCATCAAGATCATTAGTCGGTTCATCAAGCACGAGTAAATTTGCAGGTTGAGTAAACAATTTAGCTAACAACAGGCGATTACGTTCTCCACCCGATAAAGCTTTAACCGGTGTGCGAGCGCGCTCTGGCGTAAATAAGAAATCTTGTAAATAGCCAATAATATGTTTTCTTGCACCGTTAATATCTACAAAATCAGCACCTTGACCCACATTATCTACTACACTAACTTCTTCATCGAGCTGGCTACGCAATTGATCAAAATAGGCGACTTCAAGATTAGTACCCAATTTAACATGGCCCGATTCTGGCTCGGCACGCCCTAATAAAATAGACAGTAAGGTTGATTTACCACAGCCATTTTTACCAATCACACCGATACAATCACCACGTTGAATCACCGTAGAGAAATCATTGAACAATACTCGACCATCGTAACTTTGACGAAGATTTTCTGCTTCCAATACCAACTTGCCGCTACGTTCTGCATCTTGCAACTGCATCTTAACGTTACCGACTTGTTCTCTTCGCTGGCCACGTTCACGGCGTAATTGTTCCAAAGCGCGAACACGACCTTCATTACGGGTACGCCTAGCTTTAATGCCTTGGCGTATCCAGACTTCTTCTTGAGCGAGTTTTTTATCAAACAAGGCATTTTGTGTTTCTTCTTCAGCCAGTTTTTCTTCACGGCGAATTAAGAAATTAGCGTAATCACCCGGGTAACTGGTGATATTACCGCGATCGAGCTGTACGATTCGGGTGGCCAAAGCTTGTAAGAATGCCCGGTCATGTGTGATAAACAATACCGTACCACCATAACTTTTCAAAAACTCTTCTAGCCACGTGATCGAGGCAATATCCAAATGGTTAGTCGGTTCATCTAACAATAAAACATCAGGCTCTTCAACCAAGGCTTGCGCTAATAAAACACGTCGTTTCATCCCGCCTGATAAGGCAGAGAATTCGGCATCAGGGTCTAAAGTCAAACGAGAAATAACGGCTTCTACACGTTGCTCAACTGACCAACCATCCACAGCCTCTAACTTATGCTGGGCTTTTTCTAACTTAGACAACATTGCTTCTGAACTATCTGTTTCTAGTTGGTGGATAATATGATGATAATCAATCAATAAAGGTGCAATATCACCCAAACCTCTGGCTACCACATCAAATACGGTGCCATCAGTGCCGGCAGGAACCTCCTGCTCTAATCGTGCTATTTTTAAACCTTGGCCGATGATCTCGCCGCCATCTTCTTTGATTTCACCGGCAATCAATTTCATCAACGTTGATTTACCCGCGCCATTTCGGCCGACCAAACAAACTCGTTCGCCTCGGTCGAGTTGAAAATCCACCTTGTCTAGTAAATTAGGTCCGCCAAAACTAACGGTAATTTGTTTTAATGACAATAAAGCCACGGTTATTCCTCACCAGCTTGTGCTGTTTCTAAGGCTTCGCTGGCATCAAACCAGTCTAGCTCTGTTTGTTCTAATTCAGATTTTATCGCTGCTTGATCCAACAATAAGGCTTTTAATTTATCTTTACTACTATCTTCATACAAACTTCCATCAGCGAGTTTTTCTTCAATGGCTGATAATTTAGTTTGTAATTTATCCATCTGTTGTTCGGCTTTTTTTACTACATTACGCAATGGCTGTAGTTTTTGTCTTTGGACCGCTGCCGTTTGGCGATCATTCTTTTTATTATTAGCGGCTGCTGCCATCTCAGTCGTTTTGACTGGTTTGTCTTTCGTCATCAGCCACTGACGATAATCATCCAAGTCACCATCAAATACTTTCGCCTGACCATTCGAGACTAGCCATAAATCATCGGCCACGGTACGTAATAAATGACGATCATGTGAAACCACAACCAACGCACCTTCAAAGTCTTGCAACGCCATCGTTAATGCCAGTCGCATTTCTAAATCAAGATGGTTAGTCGGTTCATCCAAGAGTAAAACAGCAGGTTTTTGATAAACCAACAAGGCCAAGACTAACCTTGCTTTTTCACCACCAGAAAAAGGGCCTACCGGTGCTAAAGCTTCATCACCATGAAAACCAAAACCACCAATAAAGTTACGTAAATCAGTTTCTGAGGCTTGTTTATCTAAACGCTGTAAATGTTTTAACGGACTGTCTTCGACATAGAGCTGTTCTAATTGATGCTGTGCAAAATAGGCAATGCGAATATCTTTGCCTTCTTTTCGTTTACCTTTTAATTGAGGTAAGACACCAGCAATCAATTTAATTAATGTTGATTTACCCGCTCCATTAGGGCCAAGCAAACCGATTCGATCCCCAGGTGCCAACGATAACTTTACATTCTCAATAAGTGGAATATCGTTATAACCAACCGCTACTTTATCTAAACTAATTAATGGTGTTGCCAAACGTGATGGAGGGAAAAAGCTAAAGTGAAATGGCGAATCCACATGTGCTGGTGCAATCAGCTCCATACGCTCTAAGGCCTTTACCCGACTTTGTGCCTGTCGAGCTTTAGTTGCCTTGGCTTTAAACCGAGTAACAAAACTGCGGATATGAGCAATTTCACGTTGTTGTTTTTGATGTGCTGCTTGCTGGTGAGCTAAATGTTCAGCTCGCGCTAATTCAAAATCAGAATAATTACCCGTGTAAGATTTAATTCGCTGCTGTTCAATATGAACAATTTGATTCACAACACGATCAAGAAAATCACGATCATGTGAAATCAGTATTAATGTACCCGGATAACTTCGCAACCATTCTTCTAACCAATAAACGGCTTCTAGATCTAAATGGTTAGTCGGCTCATCAAGTAATAATAAATCAGAACGGCACATTAATGCTTGAGCCAAATTTAAACGCATACGCCAACCACCGGAAAAGGAGGTTACAGGCAAGGTTTCTTGATCAGCTTTAAAACCTAAACCATGCATTAATCGACCGGCACGACTGCGAGCAGTGTAACCATCAATCGCAGCTAACTTATCATGCAACTCACTTTGATGATGCCCATCTTCTTCTTGTTCCGCTTTGGCAAGTTCAGTTTGCAGACGCGTTAACTCTGCATCACCTTCTAATACATAATCAATTGCTGCTTGTTCAACCGCAGGTGTTTCTTGTGCTACATGTGAAATCACCCATAAAGCAGGTATATATACACTGCCATTATCAGCATGTATTTCATCGCGTAATAAAGCGAACAAACTTGATTTACCCGTACCATTAGCACCGGTTAAACCAATATTTTGTCCTGGATGCACCGTCAAGTTTGCATCTTCAAACAGTAAACGTGCACCACGACGAATGGAGAGTTGGGAAAGTTTTATCATGGCGCGCATTGTATAGAAATTGCACCATTACTGCCTGAGTTTTATTAATCCAATCAAATATTTGGAATCTATCACACTCTTCATCTATACAGATTGAGCAACGCACGAGTAGAACTAACTTTCTTTCGGCAATTCCCAATCGATCTGAGATTTTCGATGTTGCTCAAGATAAGCATTTGCCTGACTAAAATGGCGACACCCTAAAAACCCTCGGTGAGCGGATAACGGTGATGGATGAGGTGCTTTTAGTAGCAAATGTTTTTGAGAATCTATTACCGCTCCCTTTTTTTGAGCATAACCACCCCACAGCAAAAATACCACATTGTCACATTGTTCATTTACGACACTGATCACCTTGTCGGTAAACTGCTCCCAACCTTTTCCCTGATGAGCGTTGGCATTAGAATCTTCTACTGTTAATACCGCATTGAGCAATAACACACCTTGTGTTGCCCATGTTTCAAGATAACCATGATTCGCTCTTTCAATACCCAAATCAGTTTGTAACTCTTTATATATGTTTACTAAAGATGGTGGTGTTTTAATACCTGGTAAAACCGAAAAACATAGGCCATGTGCCTGATTAGGTTGGTGATAAGGATCTTGACCCAAGATAACGACTTTCGTTTCATGCAATGCCGTTGCTTCCAAAGCATGAAACCAATTTGATGATTGCGGATAAATAACTTTGTTTTGATCTTTTTCAGCCTGCAAAAATGTTATTAAGTTTTGCATATACGGCAGTTCAAACTCTTCGTTTAAATCAGCTTGCCAACTCGGTGCTTTTTCCAGCGCCATCTTATTTCCTTAAACACATAATTCGCTAAATAATATCAAAAGCACAACAAAGATATGTGTTTATTCCTCCTCGAATATGTTTATCCAAATTCTGCGAAAAAATACCTATTACACGGATTTGTGGACTAGTCGATACTTTTAGAATCAATATGGTCTGTATATTGCGTCATCTTGTTAGTAGCCTTATGGATGTTGGCTTAACGTTTTCTCACAATGGACGTGATAAACATCAATAAGCAATCGAGTTATTTTAGGGACTATTGATGGACATGACCAAACCTATGATCGACCTAATTCGGGAAATCCGACGTCGATCACCTGATGATGTGAAAAACAGTATCAAATTTGCTAACCCTGATGTGATTGATGAGTTAATCGATATATATCAAGAGTCTACCGACCCAATATTTATTGCCTTAGTAAAAGAACTCTGTGTCTTAGCGGGACCACCATGGTCCTTATCATTAAACGGTGAACAAGAATCACCGGCTGAAGAACCACAAAAATTTAAGACAAAAGTGTATCGTGGTCAAACAACATTAGAGCCAATTAGTAACAAATCAGATGATGAAAAAAAGCCTGCCAAACCAGTAAGAATGTATCGCGGTCACCCGATAAAATAACAGCACACGAGTCATTTTGGTTCACATCAAAGCCAATAGCACCAATGATGTGCGTTGATAGCTACAAATTTGCTTTACCTTCAAGCGTACCTTGAAAAAACTGTCCATAGAAGTTTCTCTTTAGGCACTATATTCATAAACGCAAAAATAGCGTTAGAATAGGGCTACTATGCCCATGAAAACAATGTCTAATAAAGAAGTTTTTGTATCTATCGTCGGTGCGTTTATCGCGATGTTAATTGCTTCCTTTTTTAGCAATCACCTTCTTCAAGCTGATGGCATGTCAATGATATTGGCATCTACAGGCGCTTCTGCAATGTTAATTTTTGGCATTCCCCATAGTCCCGTATCACAACCTTGGCCAATTGTTGGTGGTCACCTTGTTTCAGCCTTTGTTGGCATTACCGCTTATTATTTAGTACCTAGTCCCCTATTAGCTTCCTCTCTGGCAATTGGTTTAGCCATGCTGTTGATGCATTACACCGGATGTATGCATCCTCCTGGTGGTGCGACAGCCATAACAGCCGTGATCGGAGGCTCTACCGTTCATGAATTAGGTTATTATTTTATTGTTGTTCCGGTATTTTTTAATTCTATAATTTTGCTTTCTATTGCTATGGCAGTCGCCACATTCAGAGACCGCAATCCATTTGAGTAATTAAAGCTACTCATAAATTTTCGATTAGTAACTAAGTAGTACCCCTTGAGCCTGTTTCTAATAAGCTCATCACTTTCACGTTCCTAGGAAAAACAGTTGAACCTTACTCAAGATCCTATCCCTCATCTATTGAGAAAAATTGCTATCCCAGCGAGTATCGGCATGCTTTTCAATACACTGTATTACATCGTTGATAACTTTTATGCAGGCATGTTGTCGTCAACAGCGCTAGCTGGAATTTCATTAGCAGCACCGATTTATTTTATGGGACTTGCCATTTCAATTGGTGTCGGTCAAGGCACTAATGCTTTAGTGGGTAATGCTTTAGGAGAAGGCAAACAAGCAGAAGCTGAAAAAATTGCTGGTCATGCCATTTCATTTGCTTGGCTTACGGCACTTTTAGTTGGTTTTTTAGTATTGTTGTTATCACCAACGTTATTTACGGCTATGGGTGCCAAAGGTAGTTATACCGATGATGCGATGAAGTACCTAGCTATTATTTTACCCACTCTAGGGTTTCTTGCTCATGGCATGGCTGTTAATGGGGTTTTATATTCTTTAGGTGATACCACCAGCTTGCGTAATAGTTTAATCGTCGCCTTTTTTGCCAATATTGTGCTGGATCCTCTTTTGATGTTTGGTTTTGGCTGGGGGATCTATGGCCTAGCAGCAGCGACTGCAATAACTCAACTGGGTGCTGCAATTTATTTGACCATCAAAGTACGACAAAGCAAGCTAGGAAATAGCCTGAGTTTAGCGAATCTAAAACCTAATAAACATCATTACAATGCACTCCTTAGACAATCTTTACCTGCTAGCACTAATATGTTTTTGGTGGCATTAGGATCTTTAGTAATTACATCTGCTGTTGCTCAATTTGGTGAAGATGCCGTGGCAGGATTAGGCATTGCACTACGTATAGAACAACTCATTTTGCTGCCAACCATTGGGCTTAATATTGCGGTATTGTCCTTAATAAGTGTAAATTTTGGCGCCAAACATTATCACCGAATGGAAAAAGTCACTCTTGAATCGATTAAAGTCGGTACGTTTTTGATGGTAATCGGCGGCGTAGTAATTTTTACCTTTGCCCGACCACTTATTTCCTTATTCACCACCAACCAAGCAGTGATAGAAATTGGTGTTGGTTATTTACGCATCGAGGCAATTATTCTGCCCGCCTATGTGCTTTCTTTTGTAGCCGGTGCCGTTTTACAAGGTATGAAACGTCCGGTGATCCCGATGTATTTCAATATAGTCAGACAGCTTATATTGCCTCTTACGTTTATCGTCATAGCCCTAAGCATTATGGGTACAGGTATCTATGGCGTCTGGTGGTCTATTGCTATTGCCACGTGGTTAACAGCCAGTGTGCAATATATTCATATGCGCAATCAGGTAAAAGTGAATGAGGAAAATGGTCCATCATAAATTATCAAGGGGTCAGAGTTCTTGATATTTAATTAAAAGCAAGCCAATATAGACATGCAAACTGTAGGTTAATTTAACACTACAAAAACTATGGACTCACTATTGGAAATCTCACTTTTTTATATGGACTGCTACTGTGCAACATCATAAATCTGGATTTAACCGTAAAACCCGCTTTATTTTCGCCATTTCACTTTTACTGACCATCGGATTCTCAAGTACCAGCCTTGTTAGTTATTTTGTTGCTAACAACTCTCTAGATCAATATATCCGTACTAATACCTTGCCACTGACCAGTGACAATATTTATTCTGAAATCCAACGAGATGTTTTACCAACCATCGTCATTTCATCGTTAATGGCTCAAGATACTTTTGTCCGAGACTGGATTTTGGCTGGTGAAAAAGATCCTGATTTAATCGTACGATATTTAAAATCCATTCAAGATCGTTACAAAACGGCTACTGCTTTTTTTATCTCAGATAAAACGCTTAATTATTATCATTCAACGGGTCTAGTAAAACAGGTCAGTAAAGATGATCTTAATGACAACTGGTATTTCAGGGTAGAACAGTTAAAAGATGATTTTGAAATAAACGTAGATACCGATACTGCAAGACTTAGTCAGACCAACTTTTTTGTTAACCATAAAATCACTGATTATAACGGTGACTATCTTGGCACCATCGGCGTTGGCCTTTCATCGGAAACTGTCACCGAGATGATTGAGTTCTATCAAAACCGCTACGAACGCCAAGTGTATTTTATGGATCCAACAGGCAAAATCACCATGCGCGGTAAACGTTATCAAGGTGCAGATGTTATTCATCAAACAGAAGGTCTAGGCGAGATATCTACGCAGGTTTTAGCTAATCCTGGTGGTTCTTATACCTATCAAAGAAACGGCCAAGACATTTTTCTAAAGACTCGGTTTGTACCAGAACTTAATTGGTTTTTATTAGTTGAACAAGTTGGCAAACCGGAATCTCATATTCAAAAAACGTTATGGGTAAATTTATCTCTTAGCTTTCTGATTACGATCGTTGTGCTTTTTATAGCCAACTTCACCATTAATAAATATCAACAACGCCTAGAAATCATGGCGACTAAAGATAAATTAACCGGCATTGATAATCGCCATGCTTTCGATCCGGCTTTTCAACAAGTTTTAAAAACAGCTTCACGCAATAATCAAGCATTAAGCGTTGTATTAATTGACATCGATCACTTTAAGAAAGTGAATGATAACCACGGCCATATTGTCGGCGATAAAGTGCTGCAAATCATAGCGGGGCTATTAAAGAAAAATCTTCGAGAATCCGATCTACTTTGCCGCTGGGGTGGAGAAGAATTTATGATGTTATTGCCAAAATGTGAGTTGAAAGACGCAAAACTCTTAGCTGAAAAAATTCGCCTACAAATTGAAAAAGAGAAAATGATGATCGAAGGTAAACAAGTCGCCATCACGGCAAGTTTTGGTATCTGCGAATACACCCATAACAAAACTCAGCATGACGTATTTGAATGTGTCGACAGTGCTTTATACCGCGCAAAAGATTTAGGCAGAAACCGAGTTGAGGTGGGTTAAGTTAGTAACTTCACGATAACAAACACATCACTTTTCAAAAAAGTAATTGAACTCTCGACGAAGTTGTTGAGCTGTTTCAATATCAATCAACTCAAACCTGACGTCACTGCCCGGTTGGTGTTGGGCCAACTTGGCTAAGTCTAACGAAAATACTGTACCGATTTTTGGATACCCCCCAATGGTTGGGGCATCTTTTAATAAGATGATAGGTAAACCCGCCGTAGTGATTTCAACACTGCCATAAGATATGCCTTCAGAAATCATTGTTGCTGGGGTATTTTTAATTGCATTACCTTCTAAACGACAACCGGTGCGATCTGATGCTTTGCCAATTTTATATGCTTGCCCAAATAATAATTGCCGTTGTTGTTGACTAAACTGTTCATATTGATAGCTAGGTAATAATCGTAGAGTCAACGCTTCTGTGTAATCAGGCTTAAACCATGCAGGCATTGTTTTGCCTTTATCACTCGGTTTTGAAGGTCTAGTTAACAACTCATCATTAACTTGAATTAATGATCCAACCTTCTCTCGCAGATTGGCAGAACGAGAATTAAAATATTGCTTGGTTTGAAAACCATCTTGCACCGCAAGATAAGCTCTTACACCATTTTTTGGTGCTGACCACGTTAATAGGTCTCCTTGTTTCACCGACAATACCTGCCAATGATCTTGGGGTTTGCCATTAATCTTAAAACCCAAGTCCGCGCCGGTAATCGCAATGCCAGTATCAATTAATGCACTTAATACACAACCACCAAATGTAATTTCCATCACTGCTGCATCAGCATCATTGCCTAGTAGATAGTTTGCCCAACAATAAGCATGTTCATCTGCCACACCTGATTGGCTTAAACCGTGATGAGCCAAACCAAAACGACCACGGTCTTGTATGGTGCTAAAAAAGCCTGGCTTGATAACTCTAAAACTCAAAACCGACCTCCTAGAGCAAGGAATTTTTGGCGACTTATTGCTTTGAATTTAACTTGATGACCAACCTTAAAGCGGTTTAGATTTTTTTTATTATTAAGCGATAAATCGATGGGTGTTCTGCCAACAATATTCCAACCACCTGATGACTCGATAGGATAAACCGCCGTTTGATTATCAGCTATACCAACACTGCCCGCCGGGATTTGAATACGAGGTGTTGTTAGCCTTGGTAATTGAATACGCTCATCCACTTCAGCCAAAAATGCAAAGGCGGGACTAAAGCCAATCGCATAAACTAAATATGTTTGATTACTGTGAATACCGATAAACTCATCCAAACTTAATTGTTTTTCAGACAATAATCGGTCTAAATCTAGCCCAACTTCACTATCATAATAAACAGGTATTTCAACCATATCTGATTGATGTTGTTGTTTCACATAAATAGCTTTGGCTAAGGCCTCAGATACTTGATTGCAAAAAGCTTGGTGGCTCACCACATTAAGATCGTAAGTAATTAATGCTGTGGTGTAAGACGGCACGATATCAATAATTAAATCACCCAAGCTCTCATGCAAAAACTCAGTATAAAAAGCGATTTTTTCAACAAGTTCGGGGGCAACGTCATCACCAAAATAAATGATAATGGCATTTTCACCAGCTAGCTTGATATCAAACATCAGTGACCTTTAATAAGTTCAAGCGCAAACGCCGATGCGGGATGATCAGAATGAAAACAGATAGTATCGATGGTAAAAGAGTGTTGTTGTGAAAACAGATGATACTGAGCCACAATTTGCTCGGCATCTATTAACATTGCATCAGGCTCTGTTCGTGGAATCATTTGATTGCCTTGATAAGCACGGTCGGCAAAGGCTTCATAAATAAAAGTAATGCCAGTTTGCTCAGATTTTTCAGCCATTCGTTGTTGGTGCAATCCGGCCTGTACCACTAAATCTAAAGCAGGATTAATTGCCTGAATCAGCTGACACAATACCTCTAACACTTCAGGTTTAAACATCATGTCATGATACAAAGCACCATGAGGTTTGATGTAATGCATTTGAACATCGTGTTGCTGACATAAACCTTGAAATGCGGTGATCTGTTTGAATATCGTTTCAAATAAATCCTCTGCGGAAAGAGCATGGCTAATTCGACCGAAATTGTCTTTGTCTAAATAGCTTGGGTGAGCACCGACTTTTACATCATATTGTTTGGCTAGTTGTAGTGTTTTTTCCATGCTGTCAACATCACCGGCATGACCACCACAGGCGATATTTGCCATATCCACCAGCGGCATAATCGCCTCATCCGGATCAGGATTTAAACATTCACCTAAATCGCAATTAATCAATTTCATACAGCTATATTAATCAATGTCAGTTAAGTTGGGAATAACGGCGTTAATCAGCATTTTTTCGTGCTAACATTCAACCTAGTACAAGGACAGTTATTTCGTAAGCAGTTTTCAATCACAGAGGCGTGTATGAAAAAGTTAAAAAACGAAAAAGAATTGCTAAAAAAAGCCATCGCCGAAGGTGTGAAATATGGTGAGGCACGTGGTGTTGTCGAATTTGAACCTACTGATTCTCACAATGAAAAAATCGAGTATATCTACCGCTTATTAGTGCATGACAAAGTGATTCAATCATTGCCAGAAGATCAAATCTCGCAAAAATCAATGCAACATAAATTAGCATTATGGGCTTCGCGTTTAGATTAGAAACTAAGGAGATCTTGATTTACAGCTTTGTAATATCCCATTTTTATCGCCACCCAAAAGAGTGTTTTTTTCGGATTAAAGTGGGTAAGTGTCTGAGCAGCGCGAGTTTTTACCCACGCCGGAAAAGATAGTCTTTTTGGTGATAAGCGATAATGTCGGGTACCCTTTTCTTTGGTTCTGTTTCTTTTGGGTACGCAAAAGAAATGAACGCCCCGCGGCAGCGAAATAAATATTAGCTGGTTAAAATTTAATCGTTCCGTTGCATAATCACATGAAAAGGTACGGGGTCTCTATCCCACTCTTCGCCTAACCTTACAGGTAGACTCCATTCCTCCCCCACTTTATTAAATATTTTAACCAATACCTCAACATCTTCTTTTTTTTCTTCAATTAGAAATTCTTTACTATGTTTTATAAAAATAATGTATGCATTCAAATCTAACCACTCTAGATCTGCCAAACATTCATCTAATGCATTCAAATTCCGGCCAAAATATTCAGGGAAACGTAAAACCTTTGAAAACTCATCATATAAACCATCGTAATTATTCATTTTCTTCGCGTCTAATATAAAAAAACTTTCTTTAATATCTCCTCCAGATATATCCAAAAGATTATCTCGTATATCATTTACTTCTCTATGTGTATTTATTACCCATGGTTGTTGGGAAAGATTCATAGTTTTTTTCACTATCCTTAGCCTCTGTAAGCTACGCTGCTGTAATCTATTACATAATGCCGTAAGCCAGCATGGCATCGGCTACTTTTTTGAATCCAGCGACATTGGCACCTTTAACGTAATTGATGTAACCATCTTCTTCCTTGCCATATGCAACACACTTATTATGAATAGTAATCATAATTTCGCGTAAGCGGTTTTCTAATTCTTCAGAAGACCAAGCCATTCGAATACTATTTTGAGTCATTTCCAATCCAGATACTGCAACACCACCTGCATTAGCCGCCTTACCTGGAGCATATAAAAGTTTAGCCTCTTGTAGTAATTTAATCGCCTCGATAACAGTCGGCATATTGGCACCTTCTGAAACCCCCATACAATTATTGGCTATCAATTGCTTAGCATCGTTTTCATCCAATTCATTCTGCGTCGCACAGGGATAAGCGAGATCACATTTCACTCCCCATGGACGTTTTCCTTCATGATATTCACAACCATATTTTTCGGCATATTCAGAAAGCCGTCCACGCTTCACTGTTTTCAGCTCAATAATATAAGCTAACTTTTCTTCATCAATGCCATCTTTATCGTAGATAAAACCCGACGAGTCGGAAAGAGTGACCACTTTGCCACCAAGCTGGCGAATTTTTTGTGCGCAGTACAAAGCAACATTTCCTGAGCCAGAAACGGCACAGACTTTTCCTTTTGTAGAATCACCTTTCTGCTTGAGCATTTCATCCATAAAGTAGGCATTGCCATAACCCGTCGCCTCTGTTCGGATTAGACTTCCACCAAACTCCAAAGACTTGCCTGTTAGCACGCCAGTAAATTCGTGTGTCATTCGCTTGTATTGGCCAAACAGATAACTGATCTCACGTGCACCAACACCTATATCACCCGCAGGGATATCGGTATCATGTCCAATGTGATGGGATAATTCGGTCATAAATGACTGACAAAAACGCATGACTTCTGCATCAGATTTTCCTTTAGGATTAAAATCTGATCCACCTTTACCAGCACCAATAGGCAAACCCGTAAGGCTGTTTTTAAAGGTTTGTTCAAAACCGAGAAATTTTAAAATGCTTAAATTGACTGATGGGTGGAAGCGTAAACCGCCCTTGTATGGCCCGATTGCATTATTGAATTGCACTCGATAACCACGGTTTACTCGTACATGACCGTTATCATCTTCCCATACCACTCGGAATATAATGGTTCTGTCAGGTTCCGTCATGCGTTCAATAATGCCGGCATGCTGATATTTTGAATTTTCAAGAATGTAGGGGATTACCGATTCAGCTACTTCATATACCGCTTGATGAAATTCCGGTTCATTAATCGTACGTTTTTTCAAACCGCTCATAAAATGATCTAAAGATAAGTCAGCGTACATAGTGAATTCCTATTTTGTTAGTTAAATTTCCTATGATATTTTTTAAGGGAAACTTAAGGAAACGCTTCCCTTTTTACAGTTTCAACACATCCATAACAGCTTTACTTTCATCAATAGCTAGCCAATCAGACCAGTCACTTTGAGCAATATCAACAACATTCGACAATGTATCGTTAACAACAATACCACAGTGATGTTCTGCTTTCTTCACCATACCCACCTCAACATAATTCCCTCTTTCAATATCCCGTTTTTATCGCCGCCGAAAAGCTTATGTTTTGCAGATGAAGTGGATAAGTGTCTGAGCGCAGCGACAAATTCGTCAGGAACGAATTTGGACGCCGTAGGCGCCCGT
>ENA-ORXI01000515-ORXI01000515.1-sediment-metagenome-genome-assembly--contig:-NODE-515-length-31985-cov-24.583239_pt1 | contig 31985 bp, 25 predicted proteins | sample MGYA00237861_ERZ511468 | MGnify/ENA primary metagenome ERZ511468 (study PRJEB26299, sample SAMN06266213) | sediment metagenome | isolation source: Hudson Canyon methane seep mesocosm | place... | reverse complement strand
TCAGGTTTTACTGTTTCAGCTTTTACTGCTTCAGGTTTTACTGTTTCAGCTTTTACTGCTTCAGGTTTTACTGTTTCAGCTTTTACTGCTTCAGGTTTTACTGTTTCAGGTTTTACTGTTTCAGGTTTTACTGTTTCAGGTTTTACTGTTTCATAAAAATAAAAATCTCCAGTAAATGAAGACTCCATCCAAGGAGTTTGTTTATTATTTGACTCTAACTTCACGTCTCTTGAAACTTGTTTTATAACCGACTCAATAGAACTATTTGGAGTAGACATATATTTCAATAAATGCTTTGAAAACAAGCCATTTCGTCCATCTCCATCAAAAGCAACAGACCCAGGGCTAGTCGCATATAATATTATTGTACCACTTGGACTTTCAATTCTCGCCAACCCTCGCGTACTAGATCTTGAGCTCTTAGGTAACGGATTGTCACGACAAGCATCAATTATGACCACATTTAAACCCGTTTGAGCATCACGCATTTCATCCAGTACGACAGATAAGTTAAGTGCCTTATACTTAACATCCTTTTCTTCATTAATACTAGCTGCAATCGGTATCAAATAATTACTACCATTGACCTGCACACCGTGCCCTGCATAATAAAATAGCCCGATACCGCCTTCAGATAGCTCAGTACCAAAACGTACCACAGCAGCATCCATTTGCTGCTGATTAGCATCAACTTTCAATATAACTGAAAAACCCAACCCTCTTAACTCTTTAGCAATATCAGTAGCATCATTCTTAGGGTTCTTTAAAAAACCGACACCATAGTTACTATTTCCCACAACTAACGCGACTCTTTTTTTATCAAAAAACTCACTGCTCATTTGATTTGTAATAACTAGCTGAGAGCTACCCATTGTTCGGGTAATAGCTGAGGTATCATACGAAGCTAAAATAGAGGAGACTTCTTGATCCAGCAAAAAATTATCCATCAAAACTTGTAAATTTCTTTTATGAGACAGCCTATTTGACAATTTATTTATTTTTATTTCTGAAATAAATAGCTTCTCAAGCAACACTTCATTACTTAATGTATCTTTAATAGTAAAAGTGATTTCATTTTTCCCCCAAATTCTATGGATTTTTCCTGATATTTCAATATCACTTTGTTTAACCTTATATCCAGAATATATAAGCTCATCACTCAAGTACTTTTTTACCAATACAGAAATAGGCTCAGAATATTTGATATTAGATTTTATTTTTTTAGGATTAGAAAAGCCAAGCGCATTTGAAAAGATACCTATTTGCACTACATGCCCATTTGGTTCTTTAGCAACACGATCAATTTTATTATTAATAGTAGCTTTTGAACATGAAACTAAAAATATAAAAAAAATTAAAATGCACCTTTTATCTAAATGAAACATATCACACTCATAATTAACAATAAAATCACCAAAGAACCCTATACCTATATTTCTACACCCAAATAAACTGGCGAGCCACCCTAATTCATAAAACATTAGAATGCCCTATTAAGATTACCGCATTAGCCTGAAGCTATAGGGATAACTACTTCTACTACCACGAACTGAAAATCACTCATGATTTTCAGTTCGCGTATTCAAAAACACTTGTTGGACGTAAAAACTTACTTTGCAATATCAGCAGCACCTGCAGAAAGAGAGTCTCCGACATCCCCTTTTACTTTCCACTGTTCCCAACCAAAAAGAATAACACTCCAATCAGTATGATAAATTTTAGCACTCGTCATAAAGTCACCGCCCCCTTTCTCTATGCAAGCATCAACAGCCTCCTCCATAATGGGTTTAGCCCCAAATGGTATTAATAACAATGAAAACCTACCATCAACCCCTTCCACATTACGAGTAAAATCAATCTGCTTAAGATCTACACGACTAATTTCAACATTTTTAGTAGATAAGACAGTAAAATCTCCATGCCGAGTAGCACATGAACTACTTAATACCCCTGCCAACAAAAGTAAACCAACCCTAAATCTATTTTTATTCATCATTTACTACTCCGCTATTATAAAACAATATATTTCTTTTCTAAAATAAGTATAAAACTCAATCCTAGCCCCCAATTAATACTGTAGGCAAACCAGCGACAATAGTTCCACCATGAACACAAGAGTCCAACATTCTGGCCGCTGGCATACCGCCAATCATAACCGTTACAGAGCCTTTAATGATTATATCTGGCGGACCGACACAAACAGCCATATCCCCCATACGTGCAGCTGGTAATGAACCTATTAATACTGTTATTCCTCCTGGTGGCAATATTGGCCCACCGACATGAGGAACAGGACCTGTTGTCATCGGGCAAACGTGCATATCAGTAATTCGTGCTGCTGGCATTCCCATTTTCTTATCCTTTATTTGCTAAACGACCATCTCCGCCACAAGCAATATCTATGCCTTGCTTTAGAAACAATTGTTGATATTCTGTAATCTTTGTAGGCCCACCCTGAACAGCAGCTAACATAACCGCCCCATTAACTGCTTTGCCAGTTAAATCATTCGGTGGTGGAACAATCGCTTCTTTATTAGGTGATATATTGTCACCGCTCCAAAAAGCTGCCATGGCAGACCACCCTGCGGGTGTTTTAAACCCCGTTGCTTCAGCCGCCGCTAAGGTTACACTGCACTTTTCAGGCGTTGGCTTATAAACCCAAGCCTCAGCTAGCTCTATTGCCTTTAAATCAGTTTGCGGTGATGTATCCGTTAAAGTCGATCTCGCACATAAACAAGCCCACCAAGTACTTTCCCTTTTTGCTAAGCTAGCAGACAAAAACATAATCGCATCCGCGTACAATGTACTGTCAATCAAATTCTGAACATACTCTGCCGGCGACATTTCCTGGATTAATAAGGCTTTTGCCTCCTCCGTTAAATCCAATTCTACCGTAATAGATCCTGCTTTAGGCTGTGTAACCTTAATAAAATTCATCTCAGTCATGTTGTTCTCTTTGCGTTAGTTAAATAATCAAACCAACGTTAAAATTCATCAAAAAATAGGCGTAAAACAGAAGAAATCACTTAAATAATTTCGCGCTAATTAATCATCGTGATGCCACCTTTCAAGGTCAACATGCCGTCACCTTTAACTGTCGTCATAGGGCTTTTCACATCAGCAGTAATGGAACCTTCAACTGTAACCATCATTCCCTTAATAGTTATTCCTGAATTATCGATTTTAAGACTATTGCCACCGACTTTTAATTCAATCGAAACGCCTGCTTTCAACACCATTGATGTGCCAGCTTCTATTGCTACAGAAGTCCCTGCTTTCTGACTAATCGTTGTGCAGGTATCAAGACTACTACTTCCAGAGCTAACATCAACAGAGTGATTTCCCGAAGATACGGTAGTCGCGTCATTACCTTTAACATTAGCAGTACGCTTACCCGTATCGACATTAACAGTATGATCACCCTTTTTCACCGTTAGTGAATCATCACCTTCTTCCAGCGTAACAGTGCGATTATTATGAATATCAACTGTTTGATCACCGTCATCTTTTTTCTCAAACCCGACTTTTAAAGTATCGTTATTTTCAACGACGCGGTTATAATCTTTCTCCGCATGAACATACAATTCCTCTTCACCCTTTTTATCTTCAAAGCGAATTTCATTGAAATTGTCCGCTGTTCCCTCTTTAGAGCTACGCGTCTTAATACCACTTTGAGTTTGATTCTCTGGTAGCGCATACGGTGGCATTTGCTCAGCGTTATAAACGCGCCCTGTTACTAAAGGTCTGTCAGGGTTTCCTTCCATAAAGCCAATAACTACTTCCTGACCTATGCGCGGCAATGAAATCCAACCCCAGTTCTTACCTGCCATAGGGTGAGAAACTCTTACCCAGCAAGTGCTAGTTTCATTACTTTCACCCTCTCTATCCCAATGAAACTGAACTTTAATACGCCCGTACTTATCTGTCCAGATTTCTTCCCCTTCTTTTCCTACAACAATTGCAGTTTGTGTACCGGCAATAACTGGAACAAGAGTTTTTCTTGCAGGTCTAAACTGTTGTTTAGAGTTAATGGCTGTAAAATTACATTGAAATAATTGTTCATCATTTGCTAGGCCAGAGACCAAGTCACCTCCTTCAATAACATATGAGGCTGAAACAATATAGTGCTTCGCATTTTGATCGGCAATATAAAAACCATTTAATTCAAATTCCAGTCCTGCTTGTAACCCCATAGCATTACCGCTACCCTGTATTACCGCATAGGCCGTCTGTGATTCATCAACTCGAACATCAGTTAATTTCGTTCCTTCAGAAGTAAGCACATACTCACCAGGGTAATCATATATTTCCAAGTCATCCTGTAAGTGCTTCCCTGAGTTAAAAGATTTCGAAGTCAGATCTGAACTCGGCGCTTCAAAATCAAAATCATTTAGTTCAAATTTACCACTACATATTTTATGCTCACAAACCCAATCAAAAATATGATCTTGTTCTCGACGTTCAGTATTTTCAGGAGGAAAGTAACGAATTTTCTGATACCCCCTAACTTTTTGATGTTTGCTATTAGTATCGGTAACGATTAATTGATGCTTATCATCCTCATGGATAAAATAATAATAAATACCGTGAGCTTCCATCAACCGACTGATAAAATTAAAATCACTTTCCCGGTATTGCACACTATATTCTATAGCGTCATAATCACCTGATAACTCATACTTAACATCAGCAAATGAATAGTCAGCAAAAACCGCTTTAATAATATCAACAACTGACTTTTCTTGAAATATTTTACAATCAGTCGATAAAGTCAATAACCATAACCAGGGGCGTAAAACAGCGCGATAAGTGATATATCGATTAACAACACCCCCGGTGTGTTTAAATTGACTCACAACACCATTGAAATGTCGTTTTTCGCCTGAAAGCATCTCCAACTCAACGGTCATTCCTTTTCCTAACAGCTTAGTCGCATCAACAGGCCCGTCAGCATATTTTCTAAAGACTTCAACCTCAAATTCAAACAAACGCGCTATTTCTTCAGTGCCTATTAACCGATGAAAAGCTAAAGCATCCTTACCTAATGGGCTAGTTACTAAAACAGTTTGATTTTGTCCGTTCATGATTTTTCTTCTTTTTTGTCTTTATGAAACGATATAATCTACAGGGTCTAGCTTTTTTACATAAGTCTAAATATACTCGATTTTTTGACCTATATCTTAATTTCCTTCCCTTGCTTTCTACACACACTTCCCATTAACCTAAACAAATCATTTAAAACTTATCATAGCTAAATCTACTGCAACAGTATGATTTTAAAAATTATATTTTACTGTACCACAGTTAAATTTCTCACAAAATCTGTAAAATATTAAATTGCTATATAGTTTTCAAATAATTATAAGGTAAATATATTCAACTGTCCTGAATTCAACTGGTGTATTGCTATCCGTTACTTTCAGAGGTTATGCACTTATTATACGAATTCAGGTGTTTCCAGGGTTAACCACTACAGTCTTATATATATAGCGATAAAGGTCCTCCAAATATTTTTCCATTTCGGAAGACGAGCCTTCAAACTGACTTTCCTTTACAACTTGAACTTGCATCGGTAAAGGATAAAAAATATATACACTGCTACCAGAGTGCTCCCATGCACTCTGCTCACCATGCTGTATCATTTTTCCGTGTTGTAACCCCAGATGCCTGTTTAAGTCATCGACTATCTCTTTAGTTCGTTCAGTAACAAAATGATCTTCTCCGTGTAAATTTTCCTTTCTGCTCTCAACATGATGAACCTTGCCAGGAACTAAGCTTTGCGTTTTCCCCACGTCAATAATTCCATACAGGTCGTAATCCCCATAAATATACTTCATGTGCATATTCATCCATCTACGAGTATATGGCCTCCTAGGGTCAAATCGTTCTGGAACATCTTGAGCGGACTTCATCAAACATCCATAATGACGGCTGTTTTGATCAATATCTACTGCGTAAAACCCCTTTGTATCATTGCATAGATATACTGTAACGCCACTGACTGTTGTCTTCAAAAACTTTTTGCGCTTAAAATCTTCCCATACTTTTCTAGCCGCTTCCTCCCTCCCTTCATCATAAAGACCATAACCTAAAACATCAGGGCTAATGACCAGGCCAGCACAGCGCACACTCTGTCCATTAATACAGCCATTCTCATTTGCTGTTTTTACTTTACATTCTACTGGCTTTGGAATGTAGCCTTGTTTATCAATCCATTGAATCGATTTTTCATTAGTCTCTCTCACAAGTAAAATAATATCTTTTCCCGCACAAAAATCAGAAATGATCCTGACATGAGAAGGTTTGATTCCATGATGCTCAGCAAAGTTAAACGCGCGCATCTTACCAAGAAGGTGCGCAGGGGGCGTGATATATCGCCCTATTTCGGATGCTAAACTACGGTTATGATTCGCTCTAGGGCTATTTGCCATATTACTATCTCCAATGATATACGAAAATACATCAATCTAGTTACTTCTAAAAATTAATACACAGCTCGGCATCTTATTGGAATAAAAAAGTCAGGAGCAAATATTAAGTTTTGTAGCCATTCAATTTACATGCAAAAACGGCACTACTATATAGCTACCAGGCCGATAAGCTAAAAAAATAATAGCCTCTCACCTCTACTTGTCATTTCCTTTCTGACTGTCAACAGAAAAATAAATTTTAAAATAACCTCCTTATAAAAGCATTTCCCTTATCTCATTCACTGAGCAGCAATAAAATAAAAAACACCTGCAACCACCTCGCGAAAGGACAATTTATATTTCCCTCGATTCACTTACCATCAAAGCCTGCCTGACTTAATTATTGTTAGCTAAAATGCACTAGCCGCGGTTAACATTAACCCACCAGTAATACCAATTGCAACTGGGTTAATATTACGAGTAACTGCATCAACAGCCGTTGTTGCTAGCATCTGAAGTGTAGCTAACATCTTTTTTAGCAGTTGCCTAATGATACCTGCGGTAAAATCAGCAATTTCTACCGCTTTAATCCCAGCCCAAATTGCCGCATATTTCAAAAGTTGCCATAACTCTTCGCCTATTTGTTTTAATTTATGCAACCCTTTATAAATAATTTCTGCTAATAAGTCTACAGCTGTCAGCCCAAGAATTAAACTAGTACTGATAGCTTTTAACGCATGACTAAATAATTTGAATAGTAAAGACAGTGTGTTAACTGAAGCACGAGCAACCCACCCTGGGTTCTCATTACCCCTTAATAATACACGTGACAATAACGCACCTTCAAAGTCTATTTGAGTTTTTTTTCTTCTCACACCATCCCAGTTTAAATGTCCCACTGCTGCAATATATGCAGCCATATCATGGTTTGCCATCCCCAGAAAATTAGGGCTCGGTAATGTCATATTATTGTTGTCACCCCGCGACGGTAATACATGCACATAGGGAAAAGGAGCAAGTAATGTTACTGGGTCCAAATCATGGGCTACTCGGTATATATTTTCTGGTTTAATTGCATCTTCTATTGCAGAATACGAACTAAACCAACCGACACGAGGGCTTCCAAAAGTATAAAGTTTCACGTTATTATGAGCCTTACCGAAATGTGCTGCAATTAAAGTAGCTACGGCACCACCTAAACTATGACCCACACAATGAATAACATCCGCATTATGAATGAGGCTACTGTCACGTAAAATATTAGGTAAAATGCTATCAAAAGTACGTTTAAAACCACTGTGAACCATCCCACAATCACCAAATGAAGTACCCACTCCATTAATATCGGTAATGATGTCAGGAGCACCACTCATTTCTGGCCGAGTCCCACGAGTTGCAATGATCACATGTTTTCTATCATTACCCTCGTAAGCAGCGGTATAACCAAACCCAGAAGTAACTCCAAATCCAGTCTGAGCGGAATGAACATTAGTCAAATTAGAACTTTCTAGTTTAGTCCCCTTTAGTGTTGACGTTACATCATGATAGCTTTTACCTGCCGAAGCATCTCCAAGCACCTGGTTTGAAATAATATTGGAAGACTCTACTCCGGCAGTAGGTTCTTTCTTAACCCAGTCCTTTAATGTAAAGTAACTGTTTATTGCAACACGACTCGCCTCTTGTGGTGTCAGAACGTCATTCTTAGGCATGATAAAACCTCTTATTTATATAATTTTGGTATATCTACAAATGAATGTAGCTACTGCTCTCTATTTTATTAATTTTGATAAATCCAATGATAAATAGCTTCGCTTAGGCTCTTGATGACCACGAGAGTCCATTGTTTCCAAAAATATTTTATTACCTATAACTGTCCATTGCTCGATATTACCAATATCAATCCCGAGTTTAAGAATTTCTAAACCTCGAGGGTGCTCAGAATTAAATAGCAGAAGGTGGTTATAGTAGTTGTGATAAATTTCCGCAGATTCACGCTTAGTATCACTATAATAAAGTACCAAAACAGAATCAGCATTTAATGCCTTATACTCCATGTATTTTTCATGATTTCGAGCGTTAGAATTGATATCTGCAATGTGAAATATACTTGTCTTATTAATATCAAAAATAAATAAAGCATACTTAGCTGTAGGGTCATCATAACCCACAGCAATTAATGCTTGATTGTTAGGTAGACAGGCAACATCAAGAATAAAGAAACTACTCCATTTATTCTGCCTAGGATGAAAGCTAGGTATATCAATTGGCAAAGTGGGTTTAAGCGTGGAGGCATCCAATGACCAAATATCAAAACGCCCTTCTTCAGGATTGTTAATCAGCGCTAATGGATTTTTTCCAGCAAGGCCATCAACGACAAACGCCAGTTCTGGAGTTTCAACCCTATCAGTAGCTATAAACCGCGTAGCAGATGCTTTTCCCTCGTAGCGCATTTTTCGACAATGTGAACGGATTGTTATATCAGGGGGAATTTGTGGAAACTGAGTTTCTTGCATCAACTCAGCTCCCACAAGAGGGCTTATGCTCGTTGGTGCTTTATTACTCTTACTAAAAAAAGAAAACATATTAAACTCTCCACTTTGAGCTTGGCTAACAATACTTAAATTAATTCCAATAACCGTTGAAATAACGACTAACCTAACGAGTAGCTTATTCACTTATAACTCCCGAAAAAAAATAACAACTACCCGCAACAAAGTTACACCGATGATTTGACATATCACCTCATTTCCCGAAAAATCAATAAATCAAGCATAGACCGTAGAGCAGTTTCGCGATAGCAAGCCGTCAATCAACGCTAATAACAATTAATCAAAGTTTGATGGACTGCATAACGGCGAATCCACCCTACAAATTTTCACCATACAATTTATCCGCCTCACGGCCGTATTTACCTAAAATCCTATATATTTTAAGGTTTATTATTGTTCTTTGCTACGGCATTTTTAATAAAATCCTTTCTGCGTTTAAATCTGTCTGAGGGTACATTTGGCCAATTGCTCAATTTTTCAATTTCTTTTGCAAATCCAACTAAATCATTATTCGCAACAAATTTTTGAATTATATTTCTTGAATTACCTGTGTAATCACCCCGAAACTTTAAATCTACTAATATGTCCTTGATAGCAGGATTAAGGGAATCCCACTTAGTCTCTCCGTATTTTTTAACAACATCTGTTTTTCCACATATCCTTTTAACTTCGCTTTCCTGTTCTAAATAACTTATATCAAATAATTTTTTTTGCACACACTGACTAATTTCAAAGTTTTGTAAGCCCTTAGTAGAAATATAGTCTTCAGCATCATCTCCATATTTACCTGCTGCCATAGAAATGATAGTGGCATTGTTAATATCAACACCAGAACTTGTTAGGTCATTAAGAATTTTTCCAGAATTCTTGTGCTTCATATCATATCCACGGCCAATTGTAAGGCCTGAGAACTTTGATGGTACATGAAGCTTCCTACTATGAAATCGCCCCCCTTCCATTCCTTCACTATTCCAAGTTACGATGCCTCTGTCAGGTATTTCTTGACAAACAGTTATAATTTGCTTTTTGGGTTCAGCTTTATAAGCTGTAGCAAATAATTCTTTATACCAGCCTTTAGTAATATCAATTAACGATGATATATAACTTATTAAGTTGTTATCCATGTAACACTCCATGAAATAGATTTAAGGAGAAGATTGTAATAATATTAAATCTTCAATTCGTTTTAAGTTTAACTTATTGAGACAGTCAAGTTTATAATCCGCATAAGCACTACCAAAAGAAGATTCAAAAGTTGTTAGCAAACATTCAGCTTCTCTGTATAAGAGCCACTTGCTTTGCGAATCATTTAAAAGTTGAAACTGTTTAGGCTCTTCCTTTTCATAACGGACACTCAATGAGTCCATCAAACTTTTTAACATTGCTTCCGATTTTTCATATTCTTGTTGCCGGCATTTCAAAAGAATATTTTCAGTTTTTGAACCACGGCATATGTCCTTATCTGCCTGCGCCACATCAAATGAAAATAGAAATACCAAACAAAAAAAGACCACCCTTAATCTAAAAAAAATAAACATTATCATATTCTCTCTATTTTATGCATAATAAGTCGCTCTCTAATTTGGGAGGCAGATCTAGACGTAGTCGTAACCTAACATGAAACAGTAAGAAATATTGCTATAGCCAATAATCAATAAAATGATTGAAAAACCGTTCATGTTAAGCTTGTTGAATGCTACGAATACAGTGACTTGATAAACCCACCATGAACAGTATCATTATTGTAGTTAGTGTGAGCCACACGGCGAATCAATAATGCCTTGGCACGTCCTACGTTCATCACGATTTCCTACAACCTAGCTCCGTGGTTACACTCATCATAATTACCTCAAATGACACTTAAAGTCAAACACTTTAATCACTATGCATAACTTTCCGAAAAGGGATCTCCACGCTTAATGATTTCAAATATTTGACGTATAAACTTATGTGCAATCGCAACTTTAATGAGTTTTTCGGGATTACCTTTCTCTTTTAACCCATGCATTGCTGATTATTTTTTTCGCTGTCCAACTGCATATATAGATCATTTAGCGTAAGCGACTATTCCTAGCTTTACTAATATGCGACTTTCCCTTAACACTACTTCCAGGGCTGGAAAGGTTGCCAAAATAGATTGGTTTTCACTTTGTATACGGGATTAGCCTCACACAGTAGGGTCGAAACATCCAACATCTCGTACCACCCCATTACATTTTTGTAATTAATATGAGTACCTATCTTAACGCAATTTTTAGCTCGCTCTGTTTTATTCAGAATTGCAGCATCATGTGCTTTACCACCAGCATTTTGTTCGATTACAGTAACATTAAATTTATCTGCACTATCCACAATTGCAATATGTCCAGCGGCTGTTGGGCCACTAAATACTATGATTGACCCTTGAGGTGCAATATTCGTGGGTCCATTTGGTACCCATGTTCCATAATAGTTTTTAATGAATGTTCCTTTACCCCATTTTATGGCATTCCCTCTTGGCAGATTAGACTCTGTCAATGGTATCCCCCAAACATCAACAGCATATTGTAAAGCTAAATCTACACATTGATTTAGCGTATACTTAGAACTATTTCGTGTTTCAACGAATTTACCAAGATATTTGTTTCGAAAAGCTGCGTGCGTTATAGCCATAATAAAATCCCCTCAAAAAGTATTACATAATTTACTAACTTAAAACCAATGGGGTCAGACTCCATTGGTTAACCATGCTTTTGCCTTATCGGCTGCCTTTAAAAACTTTCACTCAAAACTCATAAACAAACTCCCCATCCGCGACACTCACATGCACTCTCTCTATAGCCTGCCCTTCCATCATTCGCGTCAAGAATTCAGTACTAATACTAGGCAGCATGGTATTCGTCAAAATGGCATCAATCATCCGCCCACCACTCTCCAACTCTGTACAACGCTCAGCAATTAACTTAATAACACCTTCATCATAGCTAAATGGGACTTTATGATTTTCTTCAATACGTTTTTCTATGCGTCCTAACTGTAGCTTAGCAATCGCCGCAATCATGTCATCACTAAGTGGATAAAATGGAATAACCACTAAACGCCCAAGCAAGGCGGGAGGAAAGACTTTTAATAGTGGCTCGCGTAATGCTTTAGCGATACCCTCCGGTTCCGGCATTAATTCAGGGTCTTTACATAGGTTAGTAATTAAATCAGTGCCGGCATTGGTGGTTAATATAATCAAGGTGTTTTTAAAATCAATGACCCTGCCTTCACCATCTTCCATCCAGCCTTTATCAAATACTTGAAAGAAAATTTCATGCACATCAGGGTGAGCTTTTTCTACTTCATCCAGTAATATGACTGAATAGGGTCTACGTCTGACAGCTTCAGTCAATACCCCGCCTTCACCATAACCGACATACCCTGGAGGCGCGCCTTTTAAGGTCGATACGGTATGCGCTTCCTGATATTCACTCATATTAATGGTGATAATATTCTGCTCACCCCCATATAAAGTCTCTGCCAATGCCAATGCCGTTTCTGTTTTACCTACGCCAGAGGTTCCGGCAAGCATAAACACTCCGATAGGCTTATTCGGGTTGTCTAAACCAGCACGCGAGGTTTGAATACGTTTTGCAATCATGTCTAAGGCATGACGCTGACCAATGATTCTTTTTTCTATGTTATCCGCAAGGTGAAGTACATTTTCCACTTCATTTTTAACCATGCGCCCAACAGGAATCCCTGTCCAGTCTCCCACAACAGATGCAATCGCTTGATGATCGACACTAGGTAAAATCAGCGGGGTTTCACCTTGAAACTCATGTAACTGATCTTGTAAGACTTTTAAGTCGCTTAACAAAGCATCTCGATCTATCTCACTCGGTTGCGTTTCTTCAGCATCATCAACCGCTTTTTCTAACTCACTGTCCGTGCCTTCAACTTTTCCTGTTTCCTCACGTAATTGTTGACGTAAATCTAGAATTTTAGCCACTAGGCCTTTTTCAGTCGCCCAACGTTCATCTAGTTTTTCTAAGCGCTCAGTTTCAATGGCCAATTTCTCTGTTGCTACTGTTTCTCGCTCAGTGGTATCAATTCCCACTGCTTTTTCTCGGGTAATGATTTTTAACTCGGTATTTAAAGCATCAATACGTTTGCGACAATCATCGACCTCCGCAGGCACGGCATGTTGAGAAATAGCAACTCTTGCACACGCTGTATCTAACAAGCTCACTGACTTATCAGGTAATTGTCGGGCGGGAATATACCGGTGTGATAAATGAACTGCCGCTTCTAAAGCCTCATCTAATACTTGGACTTGATGATGTTTCTCCATCACTGAAGCCACACCGCGCATCATTAAAATCGCCTTTTCTTCACTTGGCTCATCCACTTGTACGACTTGAAACCGGCGCGTTAATGCAGGATCTTTTTCGATGTGTTTTTTATATTCTGCCCAGGTTGTTGCAGCAACAGTACGCAATGTACCGCGTGCTAAAGCTGGTTTTAATAAATTGGCGGCATCTCCTGTGCCCGCCGCACCACCTGCACCCACTAAGGTGTGTGCCTCATCAATAAATAATATAATGGGCTTTTCTGATGCCTGCACTTCATCAATCACTTGCCTTAGGCGGTTTTCAAATTCACCTTTCATACTTGCGCCTGCTTGTAATAAGCCGACATCTAAAGTTCTTAGCGTCACATCCTTTAAACTTGGAGGTACATCACCAGCAACAATTTTTTGCGCAAAGCCTTCAACAACCGCCGTTTTACCAACACCGGCTTCGCCTGTCAAAATAGGATTATTTTGACGGCGCCGCATTAAAATATCAATCACCTGACGAATTTCTTCGTCACGCCCTACGATGGGGTCCATTTTTCCTTCTCTTGCCTGCTCAGTCAAATCGACAGTAAACTGCTTTAATGCTTCCTGTTTACCCATTTGGGCGGCTGGCATTGCTCCACTTGCTTCACCTGGAACTGCCCCACCACCTACTTGAAAACCATCATTAGAGTGCATGCCTTCTTCGGGAGAGCTTGCAACCACTTCAGCAAAGCGTTCTGTTAATGTCTCTAGCTTAATTTTATTAAATTCTTTAGAAATACTTAATAATGCATTATTAAGTGCCTTGGTTTTTAAAATACCGACAATTAAATGCCCTGAACGTACTTGATTTTCGCCAAACATTAAGGTGCCAAAAACCCAGCCACGCTCTACTGCATCTTCAACATGTTGTGATAAATCGGAAATGGAAGTCGATCCGCGCGGCAAAGCATCTAAGCTATCGGTAAAATCTTTAACCAAACGGGCAGGGTCTATATTAAATTGCTTAATAATCTGATGTAAGTCTGAGTCTTGCAACTGCAGTATTTGATGTAACCAGTGTATTAATTCAACATAAGGATTTCCGCGCATTTTACAGAACACGGTAGCACTTTCTATCCCTCTATAACAAACACTGTTTAATTTGCCAAACAGAGCGACTCGACTAATTTCTGACATTTTACTTCCTTAAAATTATTATTCTTTTTAATTGAATTTAAACATTTTTTAATGGGTTTAGTATTAATGGGTCAGCATCTTTTAAAGAGCCTCTAACGCCTAACCAACTGGACCAGCCAAGATGCGCATCACCGCCTAGCCGGACTCCTTTGACTTCCTCAGCCCTAAGTAATAAGTTAAAATCCCATTGCAATTCGTAACCAATATAATTTCGCACAATAGAAATTAATTTATCCAATCTATCACCTGAAGGTAATAAACTTTCGTACTGCTGTAAGCTTAATGGTCCAAAAACCAGTCTGAATTTATTCTGACAGCCCCAGACTCGACTTCCTAATACCGTCGAGATACCAAGTGTACCCGTTCTCGGCGAATGCCCTAATCGTGTGAGGTCAGAGCCTTCTATCTCTAACCACTCCCCCACAAATTGCGTTAATTTAACCGGTAACTTAAAAAAATCACTAATTATTGCTTCTAAGCCATCCGCATTTCTAGCATGGTGAGATAAATATCCTGCATAATGCAATTTTGACAAGTCAGGCATCGAATCTCGATGCAAGAGCGTACTATCCCCTATGCCTAATAATGATCCAATATAGTTTGAAAAACGATTATTTAACGGTCGGTCAAAATTAAATGTGGGTTCAGAATTTGCTCTTGCCCTATAAAAAAAACTGATCATTCGGTGATGAAATATATCAGCAAACCGTGCTTGCGTATAATCATGGTCATTATGCATTCTACTCTTTACATATTCAGTAATATGTAAAGGCATAGGACCATTAGGCCCAAATAAGCCAAAAAAATATTCACTCAATCGAGGCGGCCGCTCTTCTTTAGATCGAATATATTGACTTATTGTTGCCGGCTCAAATGCCAGTGTTACTTCCTGAGAAAAACGTACAGGATCATCGACAGGACGTTTTGACTGCCCTATAAGCGGCTTATCAGAATAAGCACACTCAATAAGGCGCAGTGCATGAAAAAAACCAAATTTATACGGCTCTTTTTCTAGCTTAAGCGCTAAATCGTTTCTCTTTTCCCTATTCTCATCGGCCACCTTATGATCTCCCCTCTATCCGTTGATGTAATAACTGTTTCGGTAAATGAATTAATAGACACATAACGTGCAAAAAACTGCTCCATAACCGCACCCAATAAAAAGACCCCTCTACCTTCAAACGCAGCTTCTTCAAAATTTAGACTAATTTCTAAACCTCGTCCAAAAACAATAGGGCCTTGAGAATTAATTCTCCTAACGATAGATTTGCTTTGTACTGATAACAACCCTTCTATCTGTTTAGCAACTGAAGCATCGCTATATTCACCATAGAGCTTTAATAAAGTTCTTAATGCGGCAGCGCCTTCCTTTTCATTACTATCCACTAAGGTCAAATAGTTTAATGATAAATGACTAATTAAATGCCAGGCAGTCGCAGGATTAACATTTGAAGGTCTAGGTCGAGTCGGCCCTGCAATACTTCGAATACTTAAAACTGGTGCACCTTTTTGCATAGAAAAGTCACTTTTTCCTCCTCCTATCGGCATTTGTAAAGGTAAATCACGATTACTACACAACGTTTTAATACTAAGTTGCCTGAGATTTCGACTATAAGGCGCATCATTAGCATCGACTAATGAAATAAATACTTCATTGCCAATATAGCTAGAACGTGGGCCCTGCTTTTTTTGTTTAGTAGAGAGCAAGCGCTGCTGACGATTCAATGCATAATAGGCCACTTGAGAAGCATACTCCCTACTATCATTGAAATGATAAAAAGGTAAAAATGGTTGCTCCTCATTGCTATTCTCATCCTGATGAATTCCCGTTACTTCTGTAACCTGACAGACCTCATAATCCATCGACCTAGACCGGTCAGCAACCAAATGAAATTCAGATAATTTTTGATCGACATTAATTCGATCGATGCGTTTAGGAAATAAATTGATTGCCGGGGTACAAAACAAAGAAAATTGCGAAATATCTATTGCATTAATAAGCTTTGCATTACTACGGTTTAACATAATAATAATATCTAGCTCATCAGAATCACAGCATTTAATAGCCTGTTGCAAGCCAGTCAACTCTGCAAACATAAAGCGCTCAGGAAAAGAAAAGTACTCCTGCAATAAACGATACCCTTGAAAAGAACGCGATGAATAAGTTAACAATGCTTGCTCATCATCAAAACCATAACGTTTAACTGGGTTGTCTTTAATAGTCTGCTGCCATGTTACTGGCTTGTCTGTTGCCTGCACACAAACAGCAAATGCATTGCCTATTATCTGCTCATATAAATGCATCGGCAATTCACCTATTCCCCGAAAATAAATGGGAAGCGTCTCTAGACTTAATTCATTAAATTTTAACCCAGCAGTGGTTTTCAGACGTAAGCGAATCCCCGCTTTCAAGTCAGGAAGACTAGGTACACCCAAGTTAGCAACCGCACCTAAGCTAGGTAAATACTCAGCTTCTATTATCTCCAGTGGCCATAATTCAATGTTATGTGCTGTTCTATACTCACACGCTGTTTGCGCCCCTTTACTCATTTGACTACGTAAAGAGGTATCTCGCTTTATTTGAAACCCATCAACTAATGAGCCTTCTGCCAAATCGGCTTGAAATTGCACCACGGTCATTGAAGGAACTGGTTCATTATAATTTGGATAAATCATATCCAGTAGGTGCTGCGTAAAGCGAGGAAACTCGGCGTCTACCTTGAGCTGTACTCGAGCAGCTAAAAAAGCAAAACCTTCAAGCAAGCGCTCAACATAGGGATCAGCACACTCGAACCCGTCCATTCCCAGGCGCGCTGCAATTTTAGGAAATTCATTAGCAAACTCCCCACCCATTTCTCGTAAATGGTGTAACTCAGTGTTGTAATAGCTTAATAGTCGTGGATCCATGCTTAGCTCCCCATATCACGCAGATTTACACCACCAGTTATTCTATTAATTTCAGTACGTAAATAAAGGTGTAAGGGTAATGGTTGTGCCCATAAATTAGCTTCTATATCAAAACTTATTGCTTGATGATCCATATTATCAGACGAAAAAATGTGCACGTTTAAAGTATTGTGCAACAGACGTGGCTCAAAAGTATCGATAACTTGCTTAAGCTCCTTTTCAATGTCAAATAAATTAATGCCTGTCACTGCCCTACCCGCTAAATCTTTAATACCATAATTTAAAACTGATTTAGCGACTTCGGGATAATCAGTCAAATCAGCCACTGTCTCAAATGAGTCCGTATTTAATAGCCAAGATATATCCCGCAGAACTGATTTCCTGAGTTTATGCATCGACATCACTCGCTTTTCTCTAGCTTCGTGCTGCACATGAGGCTCATCATCTGTCAATCTATCCAGCAACGAAGGTTGTAAGCGTTCTTTTTGAGTTAATTCAGCCATAAATACTCGTTTATTGTTTGTCAGGCGTAAATTTTATTTCTCGAATATCAAATAATGAATAGTCATCTTCATCTGTTGTTAACATCCTTTGTCCAAGTCCTGCATAAGAGTTTTCCGATATTTCTTTCCATTCTGTTTTACGGGCTAACTGAATCAGTGCATCAGTCGAGTCTTCAGAATATGGGTAACGACTAGGAATAAATCCTACCGTCTCTCCTTTATTCGCCCAAACAAAATGAGCAGGCATCCAAACCAAATCACGTAAATCAGCAGGTTCTTCAATATGTATTTCACTAATGTAGTTAAAAGGAACCCAATAATAACGACCATTAATGATGACTTCTAATATAGGGCCCAGCCGGGTATCTGCATCTGATATCCACTCGAATGAAGTACCATTAATGACTCCATTCGTTATAGGTGCCGAATCAAATGCTTGATTACGCAAGCGAGTCGCCTCTACAAATAGGTTTTTAGAATTTAGCTTAACTGACTCCTGCAATAAAGCAATCCAAGGCTCAGGTTCACCAAATACTAAAGGTGATTTATCGCCATTGAAAACGGCTTTACGTAACATTTCACAATTAATAACTTCTCTATAAGCCTGAACCATTGCAAGGTTTTCTGCAGCTAGCTCTCCTGCCACATTTAATTGAACTAATGCACGTTCCCACTGCCCTAATACTGAGAGTAACTGAAATAACAAAGTTCTAAGCTTAGCATCAGCGGGAGATTTTTTAACCTGCCCTTGCAACTGGCTTAAAGCATCAATAGGGTTAGCCGTTTGCAGAAGCGTCTCAATAGAGTGCATCACTATCTCCTAAAATTGAAAAAATAGTGTGCAGTAAAGTTTTACCATTACCACACACAGGTTCTTATCCTTCTTCGTTTGCTTCAATATTAAATTTACTATCTTTTACACCACCATCTTTGCCACCTTTATCATTTTGTTTTTGGTAGCTTAATTTATATTTTGCAAAATTTAAGGTGATATTTTCCGTCAATTGATCTTCACCACCACTTCCGCCTGTGCTGTATGAAGTCACCATAATTTTTTCCAACTCAATACTAAGGTAGTCGACTGGCTTATCACCCGCTTTACGTACAATTAGCTTGCCTGTAGCAATATGCGTTCCTTTAGCAACATGACTCAACAATACATTTGTTGACGAATCAACAAACTTAGTAACAGAAATATCTTGGAAATTTGCTTTACCACTACCGCCACCGCCACCTGAATGAAACGTTCCACTTTGTGATGCTCCCCAGCTCCAAGCTAATACATCAATTTTATCTGTATAGCTTGCATCTTTTGCCTCACCATCTATCCCATCTAATACTAAAAACATATCTACAGCCATGATACTCTCCTCACTTTTATTTCAAAAAGGCTTACATTCAATGAATGCAAAAGCCGCTGGTATACTCCACTTCTCTATAAACGTATATAAAAAAGTGGAGTCTTATCTAATCAAAATTAACCTGCTTTTTGCGAAGGTAATTTTGATACAAGTCTTAACGAAACGGTTAAACCCTCTAGTTGATAATGGGGTTTAAGAAAAAATTTGGAGCTATAATACCCTGGATTCCCCTCTACCTCTTCTACAACCACTTCTGCCGCAGCCAATGGTTTCATTGCTTTGGTAGACTCACTGGAATGCGTAGGGTCGCCATCGACATAATTTAAAATCCAATCATTAAGCCATCGTTGCATATCATCCTTTTCCTTAAAGGATCCAACTTTATCACGTACAATACACTTCAAGTAATGTGCAAAACGGCTTGTAGCAAACAAATAAGGCAATCGCGCAGCAAGATTGGCATTTGCCGTTGCATCTGGATCATCATATTCTGCAGGCTTATGTAAAGATTGAGCACCTATAAACGCAGCAAAATCAGAATTCTTTTTATGCAATAAAGGCATAAACCCTGCTTGCGCTAGCTCAGCTTCACGGCGGTCAGTAATTGCAATTTCGGTGGGACATTTCATGTCCACACCACCATCATCGGTTGGAAATGTATGTACAGGCAAGCCCTCTACTGCTCCACCAGATTCAATACCACGAATACGTGAGCACCAACCATATAACTTAAATGAGCGATTAATATTAGTCGCCATAGCATAAGCAGCATTTGACCAAGTATAGTTTGCACTATTCGCAGCCGCAGTGTCTTCTTCAAAATCAAACTCATCCACTGGATCTGTCGCGTTACCATAAGGTAGTCGTGAAAGAAACCTAGGCATAGCCAAACCTAAATATTTTGAATCTTCAGATTCTCTTAGAGATCGCCATGAGGCATATTCAGGCGTTGAAAATATTTTAGTTAAATCTCGCGGATTAGCAAGTTCACTCCATGAATCCATCTGTAAGGCAGAAGGCGATAATCCTGTAATAAAAGGAGCGTGAGAGGCTGCTGAAATTTTCGAAATTTGAGTTAGTAGCTCTACATCTTGCGGTGAGTGATCAAAATGGTAATCGCCCACTAAACAACCAAAAGGTTCGCCTCCAAAAGAGCCATACTCCTCTTCATATAATTTTTTAAATAAAGGACTCTGATCCCAAGCAGTACCTTTAAATTTTTTCAGTGATTTACTAACCTCTTTTTTGGAAACATTCATCACTCTTATTTTAAGCATTTCATCAGTTTCAGTATTACTGACCAAATGCTGCAACCCTCGCCAAGCTCCTTCTAGTTTTTGAAAGTCCTCATGATGCATCACTAAATTTACTTGCTCACTTAGCTTTTCATCAATTTTGGCTATAACTGACTGAATTGAATTTAAAGCATCATCTGAAACAATAGTGGCGTCTTTTAATACAAATTCTGCAAGAGTTGCAACTGCATTTTCAACTTCTTCCTTTGCTCTTTCTGACTTAGGTTTGAATTCTTTGTTCAGTAATGAAGAAAAATCGCTACCTTCGGCAACTTGCCCTTCTTCTTGAGCTACTTCACTCTCTAATTCTGCCATTTCTTACTCTCCCTTGTCTTCATCTTCTGGTTTAGGTGCAGATACTAATGATTGAAGTAAAGCAGGGTCACTAATTGCATTTGCAATTAATTCTTCAGCGCCTGTTTTACCATCCATATAAGTCATTAAATTAGACAGCTGTGTTCTAGCATCTAATAATTGTTTTAAGCCATCTACTTTACTCGCTACGGCAGCAGGTGAAAAATCATCCATACTATCAAAGGTTATGTCTACACTTAAGTTCCCTTCCCCTGTAATGGTATTAGGTACATTAAATGCTGCTCTAGGTTTCATTGCCTTTAATCGCTCATCAAAATTATCCACATCAATTTCGAGCATTTTACGATCACCTATAGGCTCTAAAGTTTCAGCAGGTTTACCTGATAAATCAGCCATTACTCCCATAACAAAAGGTAATTGAACTTTCTTTTCTGCACCATACAATTCGACATCGTACTCGATTTGAACTCTAGGTGCGCGATTTCGCGCTATAAATTTCTGACTACTTCCCGCCATAGTATTTTCCTATCCTAATTATTAAATAAATCAAAAGATCTTTAATCTTCATTATTAGTGCCACTCAAAAATTCAATTTGCTCAACGCCGTTAGGTGCCAAATCCTGCATAACCTCCATAAAACTTTTTCCTACGAGACGGCTTACCCTCTCAACTAATAAAGGTATCGGGCTAGAAGGTTCGTTATTTTTATAATATTCACAAATTAAATGCAAGGAATTTATAACATCCTCATTATTATTTACACTGGGAGGGCCAAACACTTTACCTGAGCTATCAACTACTGCTTGTTGTTGCTCCGCAGCCTCTTCCACCCCTAATGAATTATTAGATTCTTTTGAGGTATTTAGCCCTCTCTTTTCGGATTTCTCGGTAAGTATATTATTAATTTCTTTTAAAACCTGCCTCAGCTCAGAAAAAGTAGGAGCACTATTAATGCCTACTTGCTCTGTAATAAAAAATTCTAGTTGGTCTAAGTTTTCTAATGTATCACCAATTGCTTTAACTGATTCTCTAAGTTGCTCTTCCGGACAGTTTTGAAATGCGCCTTCAATAGCGGCTAATTGTGGCAATCCTTTTTCTTCTTCAGAGGCTGTAGCAACAGTATGACCATTAGCTAATTGAATATCTCTTAAATTAAACTTCCCTAACGCTATGGAATCAACCAGAGGGAACTTATAAAGATTACTTAAATATACATCGAAATTACACAGCGCCATTAAAACATTAATACGCTCAGTCGGATCATTATCATCATCAGGGTCTAATTGAGGATGGATATTATCCCAATGTGTTTCAGCCGCACTTCTCAATAGACACATACCATCAGCTAAACCCAGAATACCCTGTGTTGCAGTCAATGCACGAAGATAGTGAACAAAAATACGTAAATCTCGGGTTCTGCCCAGTAATTTTTCCGATTGTTTTATGACTTCGCGCCAATTGGGTGGCTCAGCCTCAATAACTGAGTCTCCCATCGTTTGCTCTTCTTTTCCTTGAACTTCCTGCTCAAGAGCAATAAACTCAGCGTCATATTCAAGGTCGTCACCACAAATATTATCTGGCTCTATATCCGTTAAATAACTTTGTATTTCAATTGCCACTGTAGCCAACTCCTTTACTAAAATATTTTATTTTATTTTATTTTATTTTTACCACAATAACGCTCACATTGTCTCTTGCTTTACTTTGTAAAACTCGTTCAAGTAAGATTTCCACACTATCATGATATATATTATCATTCAACACTTGCTCTATTTCTTGCAAAGTTAACTCTTTATCTAAACCATCACTACTTAACAAAAATAAATCACCTGCCTGCACCTCAAAAACCTGGCAATCTAACTCTAACTCTTCATAAGCACCTACGGCGCGAGTAATCACATTATTTTGCTTCAACTCAGAACTGGCATTTAAAAGACTATTAATATCTTCTTGTTCACTGCAATGATCAACTGTTATCTGCTGTAATGTATGCTCACGTAATCTATATAAACGACTATCACCAGCCCATAAACAAGCAAAGTGTTGTGTTGCTCCTGCAAGTAATGCAACCACTGTACTACCTATTATCTGTTCGTCATAAGATTTAGCGGCTAACTGCTGCAACTCATGGTTAACTAATTTTAATGCTGCTTTTACTTCCGAGACACTAGATTCTAAGGATGATGAAGCATGTAGTTTATTTAATGTATGAATGATTTTTCTACTCGCTACATCGCCTGCTTGATGCCCCCCCATGCCATCAGCAACCACCCAAAGTCCTAAGTCAGGACGATCTAAAATTGCATCCTCATTATATTTTCTAACTTTTCCTGTATCGGTTCTAGCAAAGGACTGCCAGTCATTTTTAAGTGCTCTTTGCTCTGGCGTTGCTGTAATTGCATTACTATGTAAAGCTTGTTCTTTTTGTTCATCAACTACCACACTCTTTGGTGTAACCGTTTCTGGAACCTGAACCTTACTCGCCTTAGCTGTGTGTATTTGAGAAATATTTTGTTGTTGTAATGCCCAGCCTTTTTGTTGAAATTCTCCGGCTATCATCCCCGTATAAGCTGTTAGTGGCGGAAGCCCATTGATGACTAAAAATCCTGGCTTTATAGTTTCAGAGCCCACCGAGCACCATAAACTATGCCCTGGTAAATAAGTATTTAATAATAATGAACTCAGGCTAGGAAGCATTGTGTCTACTTTTAAGCTTGAATTTTGAAATTCAAGATAAAAGGCATTGTTTAAGCCTTCTTTCATCAAGCCAGTGACAGGATTTCTTTGCATACTGACTTTAAGCTCGGTTATTCCTTTCACCATTAAATCAAATTCTTCTATAGCCAAATCATTCTCTAATGCAGTAATAGCAACGGATTCTAAATTTTCAAACCAATCACAGGCTTCGGTGAATAAATGCATTAATGAAACATCATTAGGCACTTTACAAGCGATAGTTAGCGGAAAATAACGTCCGACTCGATCAACACTCGGCATAACAATGCCTATCCATGCATCCTTACCTACTAGCCCTGGGGACAATGCAAATCGCCAAATAGGGCTAGTCAGATAATGCTGCAGCCACTGTTCATCCAAAATTTCCCGGCTTGTAGCAAGCGAACTTTGTAACCATTTATCCCAAGAACTAATAAAATCTTGAGGCAAGCGTCGAGAGGCAAAGTCCCCTAATGAAGGGAGCTTGCCGTAAAACCCTAGCTCTAAATTCGCTGCTTTTGTTAGATTCTGCTGGGGCATTGAAAACCTGCTAGTTCAGTCAATGAAAAGGGATTTAACACACTGTTTGCTCGTAATTCATACTTAGCCGTAAAGCCTTCTAATGCAAAGTTAACCTTCAATGTATTAGCACTCGCTTTAGTGACCAGCATCTTATCCAATAACCTAAACCACGCCCAGTCACCTTCCACTGAACTACTTAGTTGTTTACCTTCTAAAGTTTCAAAACCAAAACGTACTAAGCCTGGACTCGTACCCGGCCAATTAAAACGCATAGATCGAGTCGGACCATGACGATAATTAGTTTGTTGACCTTCAAGATTCACCCAAAACTTGGAGGCTGTAGCATCTAAATAAAGCGGTTTAAGCTCAAACTGAACAGAAGGTAACTGACTTCCTGATCGGAAAAATACGTCTCTAATTTTTGCCGCATTTTGAAACTGTTTGAGTGTGGATGCTGAAATACCAACACTTTGATTATTTTGTTCAATCACACGCCATTGCCTGCGTGTGGTATCCACAAAAGACGCTAGGTATGTCTGAAAAAACTGATCCATCACACCATTTTGTGCAAAGAACCGAGCAAAATCCTGCAACGTCACGCCAGTGCGGCTATTTTTTGCGAAAGGATAGCGCCCCTGAATACTCGATTTACACAACAAGCTCACTTCAGTTTGTAATGTCCGGTTAAGTTGATTCCTCACACCGCCCATAATTAAACCTTGATTACCTGACGCTAAGTCTTTAACCAATGACTTCATTGGTTCGGGTAAGCGTGCTGACTGGCGTTGCATTTTTGCAATAAGCTGGCCACCGCCCGAGCCTTGTTTTGCCATATCAACAGCCAGTGCACCACTATCAGAAGTGCTACCAAGATCAGCCATAGTCCCATATAAACTACTTAAATCAGCAATAATTTGGTCAATAGGTGCGCGTCCATCCGCTCCTTTGGTTACTTGCTCATTTAACTTAGAAAAATGTTGCTCAACGTCTTTTCCCGTTTTATCAATCAAACTCGACTCAGCGCCCATGCTTTTCGCTGTACTGAGTAATTTCTGCATTCTTGCATTCGCATTAACCGTTTCAGCGCCTGCTTTTAATTTATCTAGTGCATTTGTGTCATTAGGTACTCGCGTTAAAGACGTTTCTCTTGCTACTGCTTGAAAAAGTTTCCGCAAAGGCGAATCATAAGCGGAAACAATTTCAAGTATTTCAACTGATTGATGAATATTCTCAGGGATTCTTATCGTTACATTAGCTAACAAATCATCCCAGCGCTTAATATAATCTGCATAATAATACTTAAATAATTTACCTTCTAATTGCCCCAAGTTTTTACCACCTGCAAAACTATCAGCACCTAATACCCATCTTTGTTCTACCGCTTGCTTGGCGATGTCTTTACTTTCATTAAGAAAAACTTGATGAAAACCTTCGTAGGTAAATAGCCCTGGAATAACCACGCTATTTAATGACCCATTCGCAGCGGTAAAGACTCTTTCAGCGGCTTCACCTAATTCGCGACTTAAAACAAAATCATCTTCATGACTCTGTAAAGCATCGGCCTTAATACGCATATAAACCTGCTGCGCTATCGGAATCGCTGTTAATATTTTTCTAACTTCTTGTATTAAAGCCTCATCCATTTGCTGAGCGGGCAAAGTAAGCTTAAGTAAGGAGTTAAGATGCTGTATTAATTGCTGCTGAACATCAAGTGGAAATCGATTAGCAATATCTACTTTTACCCAAGGATTAATAATATCAATATTCGCTTTCTCAGGATCACCGAGCATTAGATAAACGCGTAATAACTGATAAAGCACTTCGCTATTATTGGCTTCCTCACTGAGCATACGTCGCTCTAAGCTATTTTTTATCAGGGGTAAAAAATGCATTTTTAACTGCTTTTCATAATTCGCCTCTGCTAACGCTCTGAGCTCATTTCCTTGATATAAACCAAAACGTAAAGTCCAAGGAATGTTATCTGCTGGATAAACTTCACGTACAGCACGTAAAGCATCCATTTTATGCAGTAAATTAAGGAAATCAGTAGATTCATTATTCTGCTTAACTAAAGCATTATAAATAGCTGTTTTTTCAGCATACTGGGTTAATAGTTGCTCATTCTGCCAATAGCTATTAATCCAAAGTCCTGAACATAACAGCGTTAAAACCAGTGCTGAAGTGTAAAAGACGCGTTGCAACAGTGTACGTCTAGACTCAACTTTTTTATTTAACCCGACTAATTCAGATTCAGCAAAAATAACTTCTTTTAATAAACGCGTAATAAAATAGCTTTTTCCTTTACCACTAAACATAGGTAGTACAGGACGATCTAGTTTAAACGTATTGGCAAGCACGCCCATTAAACGATCAATGGGCGTTCCCTCTTGAGTACCGCTAGTTAAATAAACGCCACGTAATAAAGGCGCGCTCTGATAACGATTAGCCGCAAAACACTCCTCCAAAAATCGGATCATTGGCTCTTTAAGCATCGAGACGCGTGCTGGAAAGCCAAAAATCAAATTACGTCGCGTTAAATCACGCTCGCCTTGCATACGCGTATTCAAGCGTTGATTTAATGAGCTTAACAAATCATCATATTCTTGACTGATTTGCCCCATATGATCAGCGGTACCTTCCTGCTGTTCAGGAAAGGTAACCCCCCAGACTTGCTCGCGCTCTTCTTTACCAAAATCAGAAAAAAAATCAGTAAAACCAGCAATCAAATCTGTTTTAGTAAACAGCATGTAAATAGGAATACGTACCCCTGTACGCTCAGTCAACTCTTCAATACGTTGCCTAATTGCTTTTGCATGTAAACTACGCTCTTCTTCTGTTAGACGTAATAAATCTGAGAAACTCATAGCCACTAAAACACCGTTTAACGGACGTCTCGGCCTATGTTTCTTTAATAAATCTAGAAAGCCTAACCAAGCTGCCTTGTCGATTTGTTCATGGCTATCTTGTGTCGTATACCGCCCCGCCGTATCCAACATAACGGCCTGATCAGTAAACCACCAATCACAATTTCGCGTACCGCCTACACCTTGCACTGCATTTTTACCAAAGCGATCAGCTAAAGGAAATTCCAATCCAGAGTTAATTAAAGCGGTGGTTTTTCCTGACCCGGGTGGACCGATAATGACATACCAAGGTAAATCGTATAAATAGTGCTTACCTTGACTGGTTTTATTGCCACTCTGCTTTAAGGTTGCTAAAGCGGAATCAAAATTATTTTTTAATTCGTCAACTTCTTGGTCTGTATTAAGGTGTGTTGCTGTTTTCTCATTTGTATCTGCCCCCGCTAGATCATCAACCATTTGAGCATTAGCGCGGCTTGCTTTTATTTGTGAAAACAAAGCGATAGCGACCCAAAGAAATATAATCACTAAAATACTAATAGCGCGTACAGTCCCTGACTCCAATAGCGCATTATTTGCAATTACAATCAAAGGGCCGACAAACCATATCAATAAACACAGCGCTGTAACACCGAGAAATTGAATAAACCATTTGTTTTTAAAGATGTTAATTATTTTACTCACATTCGATCCTTAAAAATTAATTTCGACACGGCGATTCATCGCACGATGCTCTGCCGAATCATTAGCAACCAACCTTTGTGTATCTGCACGCCCTTCAGCGCTCACTCTACCAACATGATGCTTATTTCGTAGCAATATATTAGCAACTGCTTGCGCCCTATCTTGTGATAACACCCAATTAGAGGGAAATCGAACCGTAAAAATAGGAACATTATCGGTATGCCCCACAACTGTAATTTGACTATTAACCGCCTCTAGCGCCTGACTGATTTTATCCATCAAAGCTAAGTATTTCTTTTGTATCTTAGTGCTACCTGAGGAAAAAAAGTTTTTTGCTAAAATACGAATCGTTGACTGACCATTATTTTCAAGTACAGCGACTTGTTTCTGGGCAATTTCTTGCGCTAAAAACTGTCTTATTTTATTTATTGCTGGCTCTATTTCTACAGGCGTATTAAGAGCGATTTTCTTGGTTTCTGCAGGCTTAACGTTTAAAGCATCTCTGATTTGGTATTGCTGAGAAATTTCAGTACCCGCACTATGATTTATTGCGTACAAAAAACCAATAAATACAAGCATTAAAATAACCGCGGTAACAGCTGCAACCACCCATAAAGGAAGATAGCGAGATAAGGCATTACGTTGATCTGTTATGCCTTTCCAATGACTTGATAAGTCACGTTCATATTCGCCTTTTTGACGCTCAATAACGCGATAAAGGTTCTCCCTAATATCATTTAATTTATTCAGCCCCTGTTCTTGTATTTTATACTTCCCTTCAAACCCTAGACTCAGGCAATAGTAAAAAAGCTCCAATAAATTAAAGTAGGTTCCAGGCTGGGAAATAATATTATTTAACACCTGAAATACTTTCTCACCTCCCCAAGATTCCTTATGAAAAGTAATCAGCATTCCCTGAGTACTCCATACACTATTGCACCCCCACGGCGTATTGAGTACAACTTCATCCAGCAATGCACATAAAGCATAACGTGCGGTTTGTACTTGATCAGCGGAACCTCCTGATTCCCTGGCTTTATTATCAAATGTTTTTATTTCATTAATAATCGCATTTCTTAACCCGGGAACATCAGCATGAGATGCTAAGTTACGTAGCTGAGTCACTAAAGATAATAAAGGCAAGGCACTGCCGACAAGCGCATTATTATCAGAATGTAAATTTAGCGGCTGATTATTTGCAACTGGCTCATTAGCCTCTTGAATAATTGGCTGCGCCTGAGAAGTATTAGCTGTCTGCTGGCGCCGCCTTCCTGGAGAGGGCTTTATGACCGTTTTATCTTCGTCTAAATAATTACCAAAGGGATCGTCTTGACTCACATTATCACCCGTTCTTTATTGCCCAAAATTCGATTTCCAAACCGGGAAGGTCACCTGCTATATGAATAGCAAAACCGCCAGATTGATGCATTTGTTGCCAAAGCTCACCTTGTTTGTTTAATTCAAAATATGAAAAACCCGCGTGGTAAGGAATTTGTCTCGGCGCGACAGGGAGTGAATTAACAATAATCCCAGGTAATGCCGATCTAACTAATTGTTGGATTTGCTCTACTGGACCGATTTTAACTTGGCCAGGAAAACCGCTACGCAATTGCTCAGAAGGTACCTGAGCATTTATCGCCAATACAAAAAAAGCATCTTTAAGTAAATTCTGATCCGGTATTTTTGCAGCGCGCGTGCCATATTTAGGCGGCGTTAATGGAATCTGAATAGCATTTTGCTCAAGCACCATGCTCAAACAATCACGAATTTCTTCCATAACATAGGAAAAGGTATGTTGCAGATCATCATGCTTATATTCAGGCAAGCTGACAGGGCGTTTAGTTTTTTTGGTAAAAGTAGATAATTCACCTGCAGCTTGAAGAGCAATCTGGTAAAAGTCCGTAGGATGTAAGGTGGGTAAATGTTGCAAGTGCTCAAACAATGGCTCTAACCGATTAACCACTTGTAATAATAAAAAATCCGATATTTCTGCCGTCCCCCCTCGACCTGACTCTGAGACTCGCCCTGCTAAAGCTTCTCCTCGCGTATGCAACAAGCCATAAATTTCTTTAATATAATTTCTCGCACGCGGGATAGCTAAGCAATTAAGTAATGGCGGAAGGTATTCATCATCCAATAAAATATTTTTATCACTACGTGACTCAATGATACGCGCCACACCAATGCAAATATAACCCGCTCGCTCTTGAGGCTCTAACATTAAGCGAGTTTGCAATTTACCAATAACAATGGGGGATACTTCGTTTGAATTGGTATTATGATCTTTAACTTCGGTTTCTACCGCGTGATACCTAGCTAAATTATTGGGCTTTTCATCACTATCAATTTCTATCGACCCTTGCAATCGAGCCGGTAGTGATAAGTACACGATACAATTTTGTATATCTTGCGAAATATTAATTGGTGCAGGCAAAGTATCCTGCTCAGGCAAATCAAAAGGTACCCCATCTGGGAAAATTCCTGCGCACTCAGAAAGAGCAAACTGCCCCATCGCCAATAATCGCATATCTATTTTTAAACTCGATACCCCCCAGTGATAAGCTTGCATACCATTCGCATGTCCACTAATGAGCGATTCTATATAACGATCATGTTGTTGAAAATGCTGTGGCCGTAAAAACATACCCTCCGACCAAATTACTCGATTATTATCTGCCATAACACTCTTTACTCAACCTTAATTATTTAAAAAACAAAGATACTTCCCTCTGCCCTACTCTCGAATCAAGCAGATGTTGTAACCCTATTATTTCTTTAATGCTCTCATTTGCTGCTCATAAGCCTCAGAAAAAGCATCGCCAAAAAAGTCATCTATCGCTGTTTCAGATAAGCCAGCATGAACCTGATTATATTTTTCCCAGCATTTAGACTTTTTCTGCAAAATAAGCCCTTCACTGTACTGTTTTTCAATCGTTGCAGGATCAAATTGTCTTAATATTTCAGCCAGAGAAGCCTGAATGCCTGCTTGCATAGCTAACTGATGATTTAAGAGGTCACTAAAGCCCTCATCAATCGATTCAACGGAACCTTTAAACCCACCTTGCCCATCACCAATCAAATGTTTCAAGGCTTCATCTGTCGTCACTGAAAATTTAAGTGGATTATTGTCGGCTTTTTTTATAGTGGTTACACTCACTCTAAAAAGACTCTTAAACTCAGCACGACTCCTCATAACATTAACCGTACTTTCCACGAATTGCCTAAACATAGTGCCAATTCGCGTCATTTTTTCCACTGGGTTAGTAAAATCTATCTCTTTATTAGCAATTTGCGCCCCTTGTAAAAACGCCTTAAGTAATTGCTCATCTGTATTGACTGTTGTTGCACTATTTGGCTGCACTAAAGGCACTGAATTTAAAGGAGGCAAGCTGTTAATCTCAGCTTGCACTGATGCTACATTTAGTGGGGAAGAATTTAATGCCGGGGCAGCCAATAAATCTGGTTCTGCAGGAACACTATTAGACTCACCTTCGGGTTTAAAGAAATCTTCGAAATTAAAATCTTCAGGAATTTCCTCATGTGCCGCTTGAGGAGATGATGGCAAAGGATCTGCTGGAATATAACTATCATTCAGTGAAGAGAAATTTTCAGACATTAAGCTATTCTCTTCCCGCTTATCAATCGTCGCTACAGACTGTAATAAGCTATTATCTTCAAAAGGACTTTGAGGTTCAGGTTGATTGAATAAATCATTTTCCAGGCCAGTTAATAAATTCCCTGCATCTGGCTGCTGAATATCTTCACTTGGAAATCCAGAGCTTAAATTATTACCTATTGTATCTAATAAATGATTCCCTTCATCTTGCGTTGTTATGATGTCATCATTAGCAAAGGGGTTAGCTGAAATCTCAGGCGTGACCAAAGGAACTTGATCAGCAATCGTCATAGCAAGCGTATATTTACCAATTCTAATTTGCATGCCATCAACTAACGATACGCTCGCATTATTAACAAGCTCTCCCGAGCTATTAACAAATGTTCCGGCTAAACTACTATCAGTGAGGGTGTACTGTTGATTATCATAGGTAATTGTTGCATGCTTTCTTGAAATAATTTTTTCGTCATCAGGCAAAACTACCGTATTCGTATCCGAACGCCCAATCGTTGCAACTTGCTCATTGATAATAACATCCTGACCTTCGGCATAAGGCTGATCATTGTAGGATATAATTTTTAATGTTAGAGGCATAATAATTTTTCTTCGAAAGATAGCTACAAAAGGACTTTTAACTTACAAATACAAGAAACTTTAAATTTATATACCTTCACTCTGGTGAATAATAGAAAAAATATCCACCTTCTAAGAAGGTGGTTTTGTTTACCCCCTTGAAGGGGGCTTGCGTTATCCCATCATTTTAAT
>ENA-ORXI01000514-ORXI01000514.1-sediment-metagenome-genome-assembly--contig:-NODE-514-length-31988-cov-10.059384_pt1 | contig 31988 bp, 26 predicted proteins | sample MGYA00237861_ERZ511468 | MGnify/ENA primary metagenome ERZ511468 (study PRJEB26299, sample SAMN06266213) | sediment metagenome | isolation source: Hudson Canyon methane seep mesocosm | place... | reverse complement strand
TTTTATATTAATGCTCGTACAGCATGGTATGTAGCAGGACATGAACGAAAAGGTGCGATGGGGCCAACATTAGCCAGCTTCTCGAACAAGGAAGTTGCTGAGACTTTTGCTGCTCAATATGGTGGAGAAGCTTATCAATTCGATGACATCACCCAAACTTTATTACAGCAAATCAGGTAAAGCCTAACAATACTTTTACCGTTATGGAAAATGGGGTTTATTAATAGTCCACCCTATTAGTGTCCACTCTAATCTTAACCCAACACGCTTAAATCAATATAGCCTGTCAGTCTGTTCAGTGCCAACAGCGGTCACTAGATTAGTGGCTTAGATTCCCTTCAAGAATATTTGACCATACATAATATCCCGCACCAATTTGATCACACACTGCACTAAAAAGGCTCCAATAAATTGCATCTAATTTTGACAATATTTTTACTCCAAAAAAAACACTATACCTAACAGGTATATAGAGTAAATCGTACTTATATCAGCATGATTATTGCTAGTACGATACGGGTGGTTTTACACATTTTATACATCACAAAGGATATGTATGAGTTCTAATTTTAAGTCCTCTATTGAGCTAGGCGTTGGCGTCGGAGGAGGTCTATCACTATTGTCAGGTCTCGTAACAGACTTTTTGATTCCCATTGCTCCCTATGGTTTCTATTTAGCTTCAGCAATTTTATTATTGCTTATATTATCTTTAATATTATTTTTCATGCCTGTTACAAACAATTACTTACGTAATAAATTGAAAGATATTTGGTACTTTCCTATTTTCTTGCTGCTGTGCATTAGTATGTCGAGTACTTATTCACTTTATTATCTTTCAAGTAGTAGTGGTGAAAATGGCTTTTTGTCAGCGAATATAGATGAAATATCAACATTACAGCATTCGATGGGCCTCATTCAGGATAGTTTAAATAATATCGAGCTATCAACAGCATCTATTGATAAAAAAATGGACAATGTAAAAAAGGAAACGAGTTCAGATCCACGAAAAGAACTTTCTAATATGGGGTTAAGCTGGCAATACAGCAACTTCATTGACACCTTGACCAATCAAGATATAAAAGCAATTAAACTATACCTACAAGGTGGAATGAAATTACGTGATGATGACTTTGTTAGCTATGTGAATGAGCTATTCACAATTTCCACTTCAAAGATGTTACTTCAATATAAAGCATTTGAAAGTGATGCAGCGTGTCCCACACATGAATACCGCATGTCCTTTTATACTGATATTTCAGAAAAGCTTGATAAGCTTGATTTTGTTCGAAAGGTTTGCTCAATACCTAGAGTATTTAACTACTTAGACTCACAGATTTCAAAAGAAAAAAATAGTTTAGACTCAAAGAATCAGTACAATAAAAATCTTAATTTGACCCGTGAAATATGCATTTCTGATCTGAAAAAAGTTTCAACTCAACAATATTATGATGACACTGACGGCTATGACCCAATGAAAAGTGTACTTTCTTCATACAGAGAAATTGTCGTTGCAAAACTGTACCATCACATTGTAATTTATGGTGTTGGCGTAGCAATGGATAAGGAATATCTAACAAGATTTTTGCAAAAAACATTTGTCGAGATCTGTAGGGAACGCAACCAAGAAGTAAAAATTAATTCTTCTAAGCTAGAAATGTTGGTCAGTATTAAGAAACTATTATCTAAATAAGACAGCCCAAGCATAAAAATAAGGATTGAAAAATGAATATTGCTGAAATGTACACAACTACTGCCTATGTAGTACTGGGTGAGGATACACAAAAATATACATCAACAACCGTTAGTGGTGGAGGTGGCTATGTCGCTGGGGCTAATGGTACGACTTTTGGTCAATCTGCTCCAGTAACTTCCACAACGCATTACCATAGCGATCAAGATGTTTGGGTTCGTAATCTAGAGACAGGCACTGAAAGAAAGTTTGAATTTAATACGTTTAATGTTGATGTTAGACCTGGGCATAAGATTCTCTGTGCTTGGAATAATAAGTCTGAACAATTAGAACGCATTATTAATATTGATATGGATACCAAACATACGGGCGGTGGTAGTTATAATGACTGGACGGGGGTTGGGGAAGCCTTAGGCGAGCCTCGTGGAGCTTTTTGGGTTTCTCTTATAAGTCTGTCATGGTGGCCAGCTATCCCTTTCTTATCTGCAATTCATGCCCTAACTGCCTTTTTTAAATACTTCATATCCGGTAAAGGTCCTTTTTGGGGTGAAAAAGCATCAGGAATTAAATCTGGTGGTTTTCTGTTACTAATTACAGATATGATTTTATTATTTTGGGCAATCAGCATTGTTAATCAATGGAATGTCAGCATGGGACATTGGATTTTTTACATGATAGTTGCTGTCATTCCAATTACGATTTTACATATGAAAATAATCAAAGCCGAATATAAAGTAGTAAAGTCTCATAGCGATGCTCTTGATGCCTATTTGGTTAATTACATCGCTTCAAATAAAGACACACTTTTTGCTAGTAAATAAGCAGTACAAGCCTGCCTCAATAGAATTAATAAACTAACTGTCTGTTTTGGGTCGGATACAGCCATATTAAGACTGTTCCCTACTTATACAGATCACACTGCTATTCAGGCTGTATGAGATTGGTTATAACGTTGGCGAACGTGTAAGTCACTGGTTTTGAATACCGTTATAAATACTCTGAGTCAGACAATATCACCCCGTTATCTAGAGCTATCTGCTGCCATTGTTTTGCTTCAACTTCAGTAATCGTCCCGCCATCACCACTCTCATATATTTCCCAAAGATTGCGGCAGCAGTAAAAGCCCCCCTGTTCAGCTCCAATTCTATACCATTTAATTGCTTCATCAATATCTTGAGTAATACCATTACCTGACCTATATATATCTCCAAGTCTAAGTGGAGCAACTTCACTACCATTTTCAAAAGCCTTTAAATTCCATTTCACAGCCTTTTCTGTATCTTGAGGAATCCCCATTCCATACTTTATTCCTGAGGCATACATATAGGCTAACTCTTCTTGCGCTTGTACCATGCCTTGCTGTGCAGCCAATAAAAACCAGCCAGCAGCTGCTTCATCCTCTCCTTTCTCATAGTGAATAAGATAATCACGAAGCATATTTCCAAGAAAGCATTGTGCTTTAGCAAAGCCCTGCTCTGCAGACATGCGAAGCCATTTAACCGCATCATCTGTGTCACTCTCCGTTTTAGCTACATGGTGAATATGCCAGCCCAATAAGTATTGAGACTCCATATCGCCAGCCTCAGCACTCTTGATTAATTCATCCATATTTATGACTGATTCAGTATTAACTGTCATTAGTGTTTTCCTGTTAATTGAACAACATTATTGATCTGGTCAAGTTAAGCCGCACACATTTCTTTTACACTTTAAAACTAAATAGGTGACATGTCATTTAAGTCATTCTCACCAAGCTTTTCTTATTACGTCTTCACTGTGCCAGAAGGCAGTTCTGTGTAACTTTTATCAGTTATAACTATCATGATTGTATCTCTAAACTATGGTGATTAGAGGTAAGCCTGAGTCCACACTATAATATTAAGCAGAAGGATAGTCTGCCAATATCTTTTTGCAGTGATATTTTCGCCAGAAATATAACGCATCAAAATCTGCCATACGCTCAGAACAAAATGACGAGATAGTGAGCCACTCATGAGATTTTAATTGCGGGACAATGAGCGATAAGTCATCAGTGTCAGTTGATACCAGTAATTCTTTGACATCTTCATCGTTCTCTAAAGTTTTATCGCCAAATTTAATTGGAAAAGAAGGAGTTTTAGCTTTAATTTCAGCCCACTTTTTGAGTAAATCATTCTGCGGTTCATGCTTTTCAAGGTAGTTAATCATTATTTGATATGCTTGTTCATGCCCATATGAAGCCCACACATCTAATACATCAAGACCTGCTGGTAAGGATGCCTCTATAACATTAAGAAAAACAGGCTCAGACCAAATATTATCCAATTCTTCTTGATTATAAACTTTAGTTTCATGTCTCAGCCAATAAAGAAGAGTAGATGCTTCTTTTTCATTTCTAAAAGAACGATCCAATATTGGGTCCTTATGAAATATTGGCTCATCAAGCACATCCTGATGACATTGCTTCTCAGCTAATTCAAGGAACTTCTCTACCAGTGCCTTATTAGATAAGTTTTGTAAATTCCAATTTGAAGGGGCTGGGTTTTCTTCGCCTGTCGCAGCAGTATGAGCAAGACGAAAATAATTTCTGATGCACTGTGCTTTTGATAGTGCCTCAAACAATTGAGGAAGGTGTTGCTTTAGTTTGCGTGAACGCTTTTCGCTCAACAGCCATACATAAAGTTCGTACTCTTCAATATATTCTTCCATACGCTTTATGATGGCTGGAGCAATATCTTCGAGCGTTTTAATCTTAATAACTTCATGGGAGTGACCCTCACCCAAAGGGTATGTCTCAAGAAGTGATTTCAGCTGTTTGAGATCTATTCTAAAATGAAAAAACACTCGTGATAGAAATTTTCTAAATATAAACATGAGCACGAGCATGCTGCCAAAAAAGTTCAACATATTCCAGCCTAACGGTGTAGGCACCCGACCATCTTCCATGAAAACGACTGAATTACTGACCTTCAAATTCATGGCTTCAATCATTTCTTTAATATCATTTTTTACTGGGCGAAACCCAGCCAAAGTCACTCCTTCAACATTTGCTTGAATCATGCCATCTAAGTCTTGGATATTTTCCATATTGTCTAATGGAATATTCGCTTTTTTCTTAACTAGAAGCTGAACTTCAATATTTTCACCCGACTCAATAGCTGCATATTTTCCTCTACTGACGACGGGGTAAACAATGTATTCCACATTATCCTTTTTCTTATCGTATTCATACGCTATCCCACCACCAAGAACACCGCCAGTAACATTGATATAACGGCTGTTGCCAATGCCATTGTTTTCAACAGCCTCTATCTCGAAGCTTTTTAACTTACCTGCTGGAGTCAAATTGATCCATAAGCCATCCAAGCCATTTAAGACACCTGCAATCGCTATTAATGTAATTATTATACGAACCATCTTGTATCCTTTTAAAGGAACCCTAAATTTATTCAGGATTGTAACTTATGAGCTAAAATAATCGGAGTTCATTATTACAGGTGTTAGCTTGTATACATAGTCCAGTGAGGCAGTCTATTAGTCTAACAGTCCGCTTAAAAAAAGTGGTCGAGGCATATTCATCCACTACCATCCCGATTTAAATATAGAAGGGGACATCTGATAATAATGTTTGACTCAGTGCAGTCCATTACACTGTCCGCTGTGGGTCGATAACGGTCAATTTACATCTGGCTCAGATACCCAAAAGTATCAGCTTAATTTAAACAACTAAGTTGTTACCCTCTTCATAAAGACTAAATATTTTCACCCGCCTGGACAACTCTAGGCCAACGATTATGAATATGAGAGTCTTCCACTTCAGGTTCAATAGTAACCACGTAGATTCGCTGTTCATTATTATCCTTAGCAAATAATCCTTGAAGATACTGCCCCTTCCCTAAATCATACCAATGGGATTGCCCTTCAAAGTCTTTTTCCATGAAGCTAAGAATAGGTATCTTCAGTGGCTTGGGAAAGTATTTATCCCATCGACCGCCATAGATTGAATCTAATCTAGCCCAGCCCCCCATTGGTAGATTGCCACCTTGAGACTGCCGTCTTCCCCATGGCAATAAAATGATACCTCCATCTTTCTTCTGCACTGGCAATACTGCTTTAGGGTTTGGAAAGTATTGCCTTATAACCTCTCCTTGGTGCTCAAAGTAAACGCCACCACACATTAAATTGTCTTCCTGTGTCCTGAAGGCTTCCATGACGGTGCAATTACATTTGGCATACCGCTACGATCAGTCAACCTACTTGGTGCTAGTGTAAATTCACCATAGCGTTCATTAATTAAGTCTACGACCTCGTTTAACTGACTACGCTTATTATCCTCTTCAGTATCAGTAAACATATCTGCTTGATGCTCCGTATGTGGATTGAGTGCCGTTACTTGTACCTGCCATACCCCTTCACCTTGCCAGTGCTTCATTGTGAAACGTCTACATTGAGTAAACAGCGTTTGTCCATCATCAATAGCGTAGCTAAGTTTAGCTTTTGTTTGCAGCCACCCCTGCTCCGTTTTAAGTCCGATATAAAAATTATTCGCTTTAAACTTATGCATTCTTAAGCGAGATGCAACCTTCTCACTCATATGTTGAAAGTAAGTAAGGATAGTTGGCAAGTCACTTGTTTGAGGTGGCATGACTTTACCGTGACCAATCGTTTTAGGAGACTTAATATCCGTATGTATTGGCTCAGGATCTCTTCCCTGAGCCATGAGCCATATTCGTCTACCAATGTTACCAAAACGCTTTGCAGGGATGCTGATAGGAATACTCTTCATATCACCGCAGTTAATGACTCCATAGTCTTTGAGGAAGCTCGCTGTACCTGTATTGATACCACTAAGCTCAGTAACATGAAGTGGTGCTAATGTTGCCTCAGACTCCCATGGTAATATTTGAGTTAAGCCATCTGGTTTATTAAGTTTAGCTGCATATTTAGCCGTAGTCTTATCACCACTAACGCCAACACTACATGTTAAGCCTGAGACATCACTCACAGTTTTTTTAACCAGCCTAGCTATTTCTAATGGTGTTCCTAATAGTGACTGACAATGAGTAACATCAAGAAATGCTTCATCGACAGAGTAGACTTCCAAATCAGGAGTGATGCTTTGTAACGACTCCATGATCTTCGTAGATATTTCAGCATAGCGGTACGGTCTTGAGGGTGCCTGTATTAACTCAGGACAAAGCATTCTAGCTTCCTTGAGCCTCATTCCTGTTTTAATACCGTATGCTCTAGCCTCATAACTAGACGTAATGATGGTAGAGCCTTGAATACCATTAGTTACAGCTACAGGTCTGTTACGCCAGAAAGGATTATCTTGTTGCTCTACTTGCGCAAAGAAACAGTTCATATCTATCAAGATTATTACTCTTGACCAGTGCTGTTTATCTAAAGACATGAGCTATAGATGGGCATGATAAAGTCGGTACTGAATACTCATGATTTTCCCTTCCCTTAATGAGAACATATTGAGAAGAAAATATAGAGAATATTTGCTTTTAGGTCAACAAGTATTTTCTTAAGGTATTATGTTCTTCGATAAGCACGTTTCTAGATTGTACTAATTCAGACTTGAGATAGGCTTAAAAGCAAAGTTTTGATACCGACTGATAGTCCGTTAAGTGCCAAAATAAGACAACCGTTAAGCATGCTCACACTTTGATAAATGATTGTGGCAGTCCAGTTGCGGTGCATATTTGTCTAGTATAAGCACACAAAAGGCCAAAACTGTTCGCATGAAAATGGACACTGATAAATCCTGCTTAGTCAAATGTTTGAATACATAGAAGTTGATTACAATAAAAATAGAAGGCATAGTGTTCTGGGCTGTTTAAAACATTAATAATTGAATCACCTAGGGCTGTGTACTTTTACAATAACGAAGGTCACTTAACGTATGTCCAATAGCATCAGTAGTACCGAAAATAATAATAGAAATAAAATTTATGATGAATGTGTGCATATAGTTTATAGGCAAAGAGCTAAAAATCTTTATTCACATCTATTTACATCGCTCCTCCCTCTTTATCTGGGATGGAATGGGGAGGGCTGGCTCGAAAACTCCCTTTTGGTTTCTTTATTATGGGTATATGTTCTTAGCGGTTTCTATTTTCATCCTTTGTCAACTGCCCCATCATTACAAAAGGTTAAAATTAAAAGCTGGGCAAATATGCTGTACTTCCAAATGGTACTGATAGGGCTTTTATATAACTTTATGTTCATAAATCTTGCTTTTCATGGGGCCGAGAATGCGATGGTTTATCTTTTGCTAATCACGGCTCTTTTTTCTGCAGGAGCTGTTGGACGTTATCAGCACCTCAAAGGGCTTAGTGTTACTTTTATTTTTAGTGCTATGTCCTTCCAACTCATTTATTACCTGACCATGGCCAATGTTGAAGGTACATTAATGGCCTTTGTGATCCTTATTTTTATAATTTTCATGTCAAATATAGGCTTTCAACTTCATAAAGAAGCGATAAATACCCTTACACTTAATTTTGAACTTATCACAGCCAATGAAAAGTTAGAACAATTAGCTCGAACAGATGCATTGACCAGCTTGAATAATCGTAGATCATTTTTTGAGCTGGGAGAAATACTTCTAAAAAGTACAAAAAGGCATAGACGCCCTTTGTCTGTAGTAATGCTAGATATTGATAACTTTAAGTTTATTAATGATTCCTATGGTCATCCAGTGGGAGATGAAGTGCTCAAGGCTGTAGCAAGCACTCTTATCCGAGGAGTTAGAGATTCAGATTTTACTGGCCGAGTGGGAGGGGAAGAATTTGGAATTATCCTCCCAGAAACTAACCTACCAAAAGCTCGCGAGTTGGTTGAACGTATCAGAAAAGCGGTAGAACAAACTAATATTCATATTGAAGGTCAGGATATAAGTGTGACAGCGAGCTTCGGAATAGCAGAATATAAATCAGAAGATAATCATAATTTCGAGAAGCTAATTTCCAAGGCTGATATTGTGTTATATAGAGCCAAGAATGGAGGAAAAAATCGGATCGAAACATTTAAATAGAAATGGTAAGATCAGCAATATCTATACAATGATTATTTTACTAATCCAAGCAAACCAATCTCTCGGTAGTTTTTCTTAGTTTATGGAACTATTATCTGAGTTAGGCCTCTGGGGACTGGGTATATCAGCCTTCCTGGCTGCTACTATCTTGCCGCTCAGTTCTGAGTTAGTACTATCAGCATTACTACTGGCCGGTGAAAACCCACTCACACTTATTATCATCGCAACGTTCGCTAATGTATTAGGTTCAATTGTCAATTATCTGATAGGTCGCTGGGGCGCTGATACTATTCTCCACCGCTGGTTTAAGCTGTCACAACAACAAACCGATAAGGCTGAACAACAATTCAACCGCTATGGCAAGTGGTCGCTGTTGTTTGCATGGGTTCCTATTATTGGCGATCCCTTAACATTCGTAGCCGGCATGCTGAAAGTTAATCTTGGCATTTTTATCTTATTGGTCACGCTAGGAAAGGCATCTCGATATTGGATCATTTCACAAGCAATCTTAGCAAGCCAAAGTTAATATCGTTAAAATTCTATAAATGTACATTAACCTGCCGTAATTAACTCTTGAAACTCTTCTGAAGGTACGGGCTTAGAAAATAAAAAGCCTTGTCCATAATCACAGCCCGCATCTAGTAATAATTTCCGCTGCTGTTCAGTTTCAATCCCTTCTGCAATAACTTTAATTCCAAGTTTATGTGCCATAACAATAATGGCCTCACATAGGACTTGGTCATCCTTACTCTCGGTTAAATTATTTACGAATGATTGATCGATTTTCAAGTAATCAATATCAAACTTTCTCAGATAGGATAAGGAAGAATAACCTGTTCCAAAATCATCGAGTGCTACCTGCATACCAGCATCACGAAAAGAAAGTAATTGGTCGGTAATTTCCGTACTCGCATCCATTAACAGCCCTTCCGTAATTTCGACAACAATTCCTTGCTCGGGCACATTATTTTCATTTAAGTAATCAAACCATTCTTGATGAGAATCACACTCACTTTGAAATTGTTTAGGTGACTTATTAATACTAATTTGGAAATCTTTGTGATACAGCTCTTTCCAAATACTTACCTGCTGTACGGCTTGTTGGAAGACCCAGTTACCAATATCAATAATCATCTTGGTGTCTTCTGCAATAGGAATAAATTCTGCAGGACTTATAAAACCACGTTTAGGATGTTGCCATCTGATAAGCGCCTCTGCTTTATGTATACTCCCTGTTGCCATTTCTATAATCGGCTGATAATAAACTTCAAATTGATCTTTAGCCTCCATAGCGAGACGTAAGTCATTGATCATATCCTTTCTAGCAAGAGCTTCTTCTTGCATTGATGCCTTAAAATAATGTGCACAGTTTCGCCCATCAGTTTTCGCTGAGTACATAGCTTGATCAGCATTTTTAAGTAAATCTTCAATATTGTTTGCATCATCAGGATAAAATGTAACCCCGATACTGACTGAGAGGTAACATAGCTCATCGTCAATGAGAAAAGGCTCCACCATTTTTTTAAGAATCTTATCTATGACACCATCTATATTCTTTAAAGAATGTAGATCAGATAAGAAAATAGTAAATTCATCCCCCCCCATGCGTGCCACGGTATCTGAGTCACGAATACACTCAGCTAAACGACGTGCAGCTTGTTGGAGCAAATCATCCCCTGCTCTATGACCCAGTGTATCATTCACATCTTTAAAATTATCTAAATCAAGAAATAAAACAGCCAATATTTCATTATTCCGTTCTGCTTTTTTTATCTCTTGTTCAAGGCGATCTAAAAATAAACGGCGATTAGGTAGATTAGTCAAGCCATCATGAAATGTAAGTTTTCTAACGGCCTCTTCAGCTGCTTTACGTTCAGTAATATCAGCAAATACAGAGAAGTAGTGTGTAACCTCTCCTTGAGCATTCAAAACAGCATTGATAGTGATCCACTCCAAAAACAACTCACCATTCTTACGTCTATTCCATACTTCACCAGACCATTTATTCTCGGTATTTATTGCATTCCACATGTCCTGATAAAACTCTTGATTGTGTTTACCAGAGCTAAGTAACCTAGGATTTCGACCAATAACTTCTTCCTGACTATAACCTGTAATATCACAAAAAGCTGGATTCACCGCCATAAACTCTTTATTACTATCCGTAATAGTAATAGCTAATGAAGATGTTAAAAAAACCGATGAAGAAAGCTCCTGCTCATCATTTTCTTTTCGATTATTAAGACAACTTGTGATTGAGTCTATTAGCCTGTCTGTTACTACTGGTTTACGGTGATATCTTTTTACACCTATTTCAAATAGCTTCTCAACATTCATTGTACCCGAAGAACCACTAATAACTATTACAGGAACCTGTGGGGAAATATCATGCATTTCTTTAATCATTTCCACACCATCTGAATCATAAAAATGTAGATCAGAAATAACTATAGAGGGCTGATACTTTTCAAATAAGTGTATACCGTCACGTTGATCTTTGGCCATATAGACCATTCCCAATCTACGACTTAATATCTGAGCCATTGTCTTTCTAGTATGCTCATCATCTTCAACGATAAGTACACTATATGTTTTTAGGTCTAGCTTTTCGCTTTCAAAGTCATTTCTACTGGAAAAGGTGGAAAGCACTGAACATGCTAACGGACCAGAATTATCATGCCCTATTGCTTTTGAAGGATAAAATAAAGCCTCCAATACTGTCACATCATCTGGCTGATTATGTTCAATGGCCTGTTCCACTCGATGACAAATATTATCAAAAGTTCTATCAGATGCCTGTTCAGTAAATAATGAATTAAAGTTCTCAAAATTTAAATCAGAATCATAGTCTTGAAGAGTATCAGTCAGGCCATCACTAAATACATATAATCTCGCGTCATCATGACATTGAAAATAATTTGATTCAAAATCAGCATTCTCATTATCAACCGCCCCTAATGCAAGTGAAGTAGATTTAAACTCCTGTAGAAGCTCTCCTTCTTCATTAATAAGTACTGCCGCTGGGTTGCCACAGTTTAAGACCTCAATGAAATTTTCTGATGTATTCATGCAGATTAACGTTGTTGCAACAAAATGTTCGGAGATTTCTTGTTTAAAGAGAAGTGTATTAATTTCGTCCGCTATAGTAAGTAAAGAATAGCCTTTATGTACTAATCTCTTGAAAACCTCAGGAATTTGTAAAGCAGGCATAATAGCAGGAAGTCCGTGTCCACAGCCATCTGCGACCATAATATATCGTGAGTTTTTATACTCTGATATACAATAAAAATCGCCACTTACAACCCCTTTTGCAATTTTTAAATGTCGGATATCAGGCGAGTCAACATGAGAGAAATCATCCATAAACTTACTGACATAACGATGGACTTTTTCCTGCTCATATTGTTGTTCACTATATGCAGAGTCGGGAGAAGTTAGCAAAGAATTCTGTTGGGAAATTTTAGTTACCAGCGTGTCAACTGTATCCATCAACATATTTAAGTTGACTGGTTTTACTAAATATTTGGAAACACCTAGGTCAATCGAAGAGTGTAGAAAACTGGCCTCATCATGAGCAGAGATGATAATTATGGCTACATCCGAGCCTTGTTCGCGAATGGCTCGACACATCTCAAGTCCACCCACTTCTGGCATGCGAATATCAGAGATAATAAGTTGTGGCTGATATTTTGAAAACAGCTCAAGACCTTCGGCCCCATTGTTAGCCACATGGATATTGGTAAATCTTCGTGCCAAATAGCGATGCATTCGTAGCCGAGTTTGCTCATCATCTTCACAGTAAAGCACGGTGACTTCACTAGCAGGTAGTGTAATTTCATCCATATTTGTTTGCATTTTCATTTTCACACTCTACTCCAAACTTACGTTACCTTTCTTCCTGAATGAGACTGCTTCCCCTACGATATTCTGACGGTATAGTAACGGAAAAACACGCACCTTGTGTAGTGTTTTTCACATCAATACGTCCCTTAAAGTGATTTTCTATAATAATACGACTGAAATATAATCCAATTCCTGTTCCTTCTGCCTTACTAGTAAAGTAAGGATCGAATATTTTAGATCGAATCTTATCAGGAATCCCACCACCATTATCACTTATAATAATGCGATGATGACCTGAAACATCAGCCTCTAAAACTATATCAATACGGCCATCTACCAAGTTTTTTGACATGATCGCTTCTCTAGCATTACCTAGAATGCTCAGGATCACCTCTGACAGTTCATTTTTATAGCTTTCAATCTCAACACTTTCAGCTGGGAAGGCTACGGCAACATGAATATGGTCAAACTCCATGGCACTATTTATAATACTGACGCATTCAACAATCATTTCTTTCAAGTCGAAGATTGTTCTTTCCTTTTCTATCTTAAAGAAATCTCTGAAATTATCGATGGTCTGAGACATATGCATAATAAGTTCACCCGCTTCATTTACAGATTTACTTAAGTAGTCTGAATCACATTCATTATATTTTTCTGCATCCTCTATATCTTGCAAAATCAAATTTAGTGCATTCAGTGGTTGTCGCCATTGATGTGCAATATTGCCAATCATTTCTCCCATTGCAGCTAATTTAGACTGTTCCTGAAGTAATATCTCTTTTTTCTGATTTTCTCCTACTTCATGCTGAATACGTTCATCAAGTTCAGTATTGATATGAAGTAACAGTTCCTCATTCTCCTTTTGTTTTGTTATATCTGTATGGGTACCAATTAATTTTAATGGGCGGCTATCATCATCATAATCAAGAACCATACCCCGCGAGAATATCCATTTCCAGCTTCCTGATTTAGCCAAATATCTGAATTCAAAACTATAAGTACCATGAGTCTTTCCTGATACCTGAAAACCTCTCAACATCTCTCGTAAATCTTGTGGATGAATGAGTTTCTGCCACTCTCTTAGACAGGAATAAATATTGCCATTTGGAAAGCCTGAAATCTCATGCCATTGCTGTGAAAAGTTAAGTTCCTTAGTTTGAGGATAAAACTCCCACATACCATCACCTGATGCTTCGAGTGCAAGGCGCCATCTTTCATCACTTTTCCGCTGTTCATCTTCTGCCTGCTTGCGTTCAGAAATGTCCATAACTGATGCAAGAATATAAGGCCGACTAGCGCTAGTAATAGCCTGTAACTGTACGTTAACTGGATATCTGGTCCCATCTTTACGTTGATATACTGTTTCAAAATTCACCAGCAAGGTATCTCTATTCAAAAGAGGCTTTAACAAGTCTGAAAACTGTTCTTTTGTATATAACGGTTTAATATCAAAGGGGGTGAGACTCAAAGCTTCTACAGAAGATAATCCTAGATTAGTTAATGCAGAATTATTGACAAATATGAAATGCAACTCATCTTCAGAAAAAATGTACGTTTCTGTTTGACTCTCATTTATGGCTTCGTATAGAACATTTCGTTCATTTACACTATAGGCCATAATAAGAGTCACTAGCTCCATAACAACAAAGTAATTCCAGAATAGTCTTGTATTTGCATGCAACTGTTCATCGATGAAAATACCTTGCAGGTTAAGCAAGCCCCATATCCCAATGCCTAAATATACTACCGTGATCAATGCAGAGATAGATTGGTTAAAACGTAAAATAGACCACACCAAGGGAATTACCAATAAATAGCTATTTTTGGACTCTGCTAGTAATTCAATCTCCCACCCAGTTAGAACAAACAGGCCTATAAGCAAAGACAACATGGCCAAAGATATGAGTTCAAGCGGTTGTTTTTTCAAGTATTCTAAAAACTGGCTAATACTAAATAACAGTAGAAAAGGTGCGATTACAATAATTCCTAATACATCGCCCTGCCACCAATTAATAAGATAACTAAAAAATTCTATGGGAAATATAAAACCTGCCGCTAGGAGAGAAAAAGTACCAATTAATGCACTCGCTAGTGCACCGATACTGCCCGTAAGAACTAGATATAAATAATCATTCAAGCGAAATAACATTGCTGAAAAAGGGAAAAAACGCAGTAAATAGACAGCAATAAGTGGCTCTAAGGTGTTTCCTACTGCTATTGCCACTGAGAGAAAAAGCGAATTGTCAGCATAAATGCCGGCGAAAAAAGCGCCTAGAAAGATAGCAAAAGCATAACGAGGACCAAATTTGATAACTGCCGCTAATGCAATGCCAGAAGAAGGCCATAAAAAAGTTGCGTTACCTTCGACAGTAGCGAAGTTAAGTGCAACAATTGCTACAGCTAAATAAACAATGGCTACACTGCACTGTAGTAGAATCTCTCGCAAACCTGCTTTCATAACCATCACTTTCCCCTAAACCAGACTTTGTTTCACCAATAAGGTCCATTTATTTTCCTAAGCTTTATAACTGATAATTTTTAAAATTATCACCCTATAAATCACCCATCAATTAAACCTAGAAACCTAGCATAGATCAAGGTTAATATGATTCATTATTATAAATATAGTAGACATTCAAGCAGCTAAACGAGTGGCCCCTTAAATATCATGTGTAATTTAAAAGTGTGGGAATAGGGTTTTACAAACTGACTCAAATAAACATTCGTTTCTACGGTATCAATCTAATAAATATTTCTCTATTTAGTTTTTTTATCTGTCGACCTTAGCGAGCTAAAGCTAAAGCCTGTATCATTTAATCATTCCAACATTCATTCGAGACGGTAATGAAACAAACATTCAGTAGACTCTTAACCCTATTCACCATACTTTTACCCAGTATTGCATTTTCTGCGTCTCCTATATTAGTGCCCGCTTGGCAAACGAATGCTGTCTTTGAGCAGCCAGAATCGGTTGCCTTTGATGCTAAAAACAAGCAGCTTTATGTATCTAATATCAACGGTGGTCCTACAGATGCTGATGGTAACGGCTATATTTCACAATTGTCACTTGATGGCAGCATTAGTAGCCTTCATTGGCTTGATGGTTTAAATGCGCCTAAGGGATTAACGATTGTTGGCAACACTCTTTATATCGCTGATATAAATGAGTTAGTCGTTGTTGATATTAAAAACAAGAAAATCACCCAGCGTTATTCTGCTCCAGATGCTAAATTTCTTAATGATGTTGTCGCAGATAAGAAAGGTAACATCTATGTTTCAGCTTTTTTAACAAATACACTTTATCGTTTATCTGGTGACAAATTTGAAGCTTGGTTACAAACAGATAAACTCGAAGTACCCAATGGTCTGCTAGTTGAAAATAATCAACTCATTGTAGGAAGTTGGGGCGTTATGACAGATGGTTTTGCTACCGATGTTGCTGGCCATTTAAAAACAATAAATATTGATACTAAAAAAGTTCAAAGCCTAGGTGATAAAACACCTGCCGGAAACCTCGACGGTGTTGAATCAGATGGTAATAGCAATTACTTTGTCACCGACTGGATGGCTGGAAAATTATTACATATCGCACCAACGGGGTTTAGCTCGACCCTACTTGCCTTAGAACAAGGCAGTGCAGATCATATTGTTCTACATGAACAAGGATTGATCATTATCCCTATGATGCTTACTGGCAATGTACTTGCCTATCAAATTAAGAAGTAATATAGACATGACATTTGACGATTTAATGCTTGATGACAAGCTACTTGCTGCACTTGATTCAATAAGATTTTTAGCGCCAACTGAAATTCAAGAAGCAACGATCCCGTTTATTCTTGAAGGCAAAGACGTATTAGCTGGAGCAGCAACAGGCACAGGTAAAACAGCTGCTTTTGCATTGCCCGCTTTACAACAGTTAATTGATGAACCCAATAATGGTGCCGATCCTAAAATATTGATGCTGGCCCCTACCCGTGAACTTGCCTTTCAAATTCAACATGTGGTGAATCAATTAGCTAGAAACATTAACGTCAATACCGTTATTGTTACCGGCGGTTTTAAACAAGCAAAGCAAATTAATTATGCCCAACAAGATTGTGACATTATTATTGCCACTCCAGGGCGGCTGTTAAATTTAGTGGCAGATGAAGAAATAGATTTATCTGAGATTGATATGGTGATCATAGATGAAGCTGATCGCATGCTTGATATGGGACAAGGCCCTGATGTTTTAGCCTTGTTAGCCACTATTTCAGATGGTTTTCAGGCTTGTTTATTCTCTGCAACATTAGCAGGCAGTGGCGTAGAAATATTTGCCGAAGAATTATTGCATGATGCTGAAATCATTCAAATAAATGCCGCTAATGAGAAATCTGACAAAGTCTCACAAACTATTTATTATGCTGATGATAAAGACCATAAACAGGCATTATTACTAGCAACCATTAATGATCCGTCATGTAATAGTGCTTTAGTCTTTTGTAATAAACGTGAACGTGCCGAAGAAGTCACCGAATGGCTACAGTCTCGTAATATCTCAGCTCAAGTGATGCATGGTGATTTTGATCAAGCTGTTCGACGAGATAAAACACGTAAATTTCGTATTGGCCAAGTTAAAGTGATGGTGGCAACTGATGTAGCTGCACGCGGCTTAGATTTAACAAACATTAGTCATGTCATTAACTATGATGTGCCATTCAAAGGTGAAATATATATTCATCGTATTGGCCGAACGGGTCGAGGTGAGCAAACCGGTACCGCTATTAATTTAGTTGAACATCATGATTTGAAAAACCTTGAACGTATTGAGTTTCATCTACAAACAAAGTTACCTGTTGCAAAAATAAAAGGACTTGAGCCTAAATCAAAAATGAATAAGGCTAAATCAAAATCTAAGAAAAATAATGACAAGCCACGTTATGTTGCCAAAAAAGATCGTGTTGATGCAGATAAAAGCAGTGACTAATACACCTGCACAATTACGTTGGCTATTAGTAATAACATCCTTATTACTAATAGCTGGCTTTGCCATGCCTATGATGACCATCACCAAATTTATGATGGTCAGCAATTCATTTTCAATTGTGTCTGGCATTTGGCAGTTATTACAAGATGGCCAGTTTTTCATCTTTCTCATCGTGGCATGTTTCAGCATTGTCATGCCTCTGGCCAAAATCGCCTTACTGTTCAACCTTCTTCATCCTGATACAACCCATCCAAATCGACGGAAAAAACTACTGCAATTGATGCATGATTATGGTCGTTGGGCGATGTTAGATGTCATGATCGTCGCTATTCTTATTGTTACTGTAAAACTCGGTGCCATTGCCAGCATTGAAGTACATTCTGGTTTGTATGTGTTTGGGTTAGCAGTCTTACTGATTATGTTCATTACTCACCAAGTCGTTAAGATACAGAGTCAACAGTGAAAGTTCTTCTATCAATAACTCTAGCTTTTTTTAGCATCATAGCTATGGCAGAAGAAATTAAACCCTTTACTTCCGATGGCTGTAGTTCTTTTCCTGATGGTACAGTTGTACAAGAAGCGCTCTGGTTATCATGCTGCACAGAGCATGATAAAGCCTATTGGCAAGGCGGAAGCTATCAACAACGACTTGATGCAGATATCGAATTAAAACGCTGTGTTGCCGCTGTTGGCGAACCACTTATTGCTGAATTAATGTTATCAGGCGTTAGAGTGGGTGGCTCACCTTATTGGCCGACTCAATTTCGCTGGGGATATGGCTACTCCTATCCGCACGGCTATACTCCAACACAATCATTATCTAACAGGGAGTTAATGATGGTTCTATTTACCAGCGCTTTCATCGCCTTAATCGCTCTTTTGCACTGCTACTTTCTGGTACTTGAGATGTTTTTATGGGATAAACCATTAGGTCGAAAAACATTTAATCTATCTACCAGCTATGCCAAAGCTTCAAAAAAATTGGCTGCAAATCAAGGGCTCTACAATGGCTTTTTAGCCGCAGGCCTAGTTTGGGGCCTTTTACTCGGTAGTGCTGGCACAGCAATACTCATATTTTTCCTAAGCTGTATTGTTATAGCAGGTATTTTTGGCGGCTTAACTGTGAGTAAACGCATCTTTTTTATTCAAGCATTACCAGCAATCATTGCATTACTATTAATGTTCACTCACTAATCAAGCAGAACATTATAGGTTGGACTTTAGTCCAACACGTCAGGTTAAAACCTGACCTACAGTACTTATCCTTTCAAACTATCGTATAAAGATAAGTAAGCTTGTGAGCTATTTTCCCAGCTATAATTTTGTTCCATTGCCGTAATCACCATTTTTCTCCAGATGCGTGGGCGTTGGAATAAGCTAATTGCACGTTGCAAACTTTCTTGTAAGGCTTCAGCAGTAGCGGCATCAAATTTAAAGCCAGTTGCCAAGCCGTCTTTTAGATTATCACCAAAGGCATCAATAACACTATCTGCTAATCCTCCGGTATTTCTAACTACCGGTAAGGTGCCATAACGTAGACTATATAACTGATTAAGACCACATGGTTCAAAGCGTGACGGCATTAAAAAGACATCTGCACCAGCTTCAATTTGATGTGCTAACCCTTCGTTATAACCAATATCTACGCCAATTTTGTCCGGATAACGAGAACGCAAAACACGAAGATCTTGTTCATAACTCTTTTCACCACTACCCAAACAGACTAGTTGAATATTTTCTCCCGACTCTAAAAGTTGAGTGATGGCATCAAGACTTAGATCAACCCCTTTTTGTGCAACAAGTCGACTGATGAGACCGACAACGAGTGTGTCTTCTTTTTCAGGTAATGAGAAATAACGCTGAATCGCAAGCTTATTTTCTCTTTTATCTAATACCGTTTTAATCGAATAATTCTTACTAATGGCAGCATCTGTTTGAGGGTTCCATTCCTCATTATCAATACCGTTGAGAATCCCAGTTAACCGCCCTTCTTTTGCTCGTTCAGATAATAGGCCTTCTAATCCATAACCAAATTCATAAGTACATATTTCTTCTGCATAAGTCGGACTTACTGTTGTTATATGGTCAGAATAAATCAATCCACCTTTCATGAATGACAACATGTCATAAAACTCTAAACCATCGCTATGCCATAATGTTGCCGGTAGATCTAATGCAGCAAACGCTGAGCGAGGATATAAACCTTGGTATGCGAGGTTGTGAATAGTGAAAATGGTTGCAGGACGTCCAGGCAAGTCAGCAATTAAAGCGGGGGCTAGACCGGTCTGCCAATCATTGCAATGCAAAATATCTGGCTGCCAATCTAAACCGAGTTGATCCATTGCTAAAGCCGCAATTGCACGTGAAAACAATCCGAACCGTGCCGCATTATCTTCCCAGTCTCCACCTTGATTTGGGCCATAGGCACCACCATCTCGGTCAAAGTGTTGCGGAGAATTTAGCAACCATAAGGTGACATCACTATCAGGGAGTGTTGATTCTAAGATTTCAACAGGTAGGTGAAAACCTTCTAATTTAACAGTTGCAATAGTACGAATTTCACTTAAAGCTTCTAAACATTGTCGGTAGGCAGGCAAGATGACACGAACATCCTGGCCGTGTTGACTGAGTGCAATGGGTAAGCTTGATGATACATCCGCCAAGCCACCCGTCTTCATTAAGGGATGAACTTCACTACTAGCAAAAAGAATTTTTCGCACGCTCTGCTCCTAAAAATTGGTACAATTACACACTCATAATACATGAAGATGCATGTGTCAGAATGCTTGAGCAATTTTAATTCAAGGCGCATCTATGCAGCAATGGTATTCCCTTGCAAATAGATGAAACGATAAAGTGGAATTGCTCAAGCATTTCTTCGGTGGGTTTAAAAATACTTTATGCCGCGTTATTGATTTTAGCAAGGGAATACCATTACCTGCAATCAATGCCTTGCCTAAAGCACTTTTAAATCCCACTGAATCATACATCTTCATGTATTATGAGTGTCAATTATATACGGTAACGGGCTAAATCACAGCCTGCAACGGGAGAAAACATGAAACCTTGTACTATCATCATCTTTGGTTCTACTGGTGATCTATCTAAAAAGAAACTGCTACCAGCACTTTACCATTTAGATGTTGAAAATCGCCTAACTGATGACACTAAAATTATTTGTATGGGTCGCGGTGAAAAAGAGCAAGATGACTGGAAGTCACTTGTTAGTGACTATGTATCTGCAAAAGCACGTGATGGTGCGGCGGCTGGTGCCTTAGATAAATTTTTAGCTAAAATCAGTTATTTTAAAAATGACATCAATGATACCGCCTCATACCAAGAGCTAAAAACATTATTAGATGATCCTGCAAATGGCTTCTCTGACAATATCGTATTCTATTTATCTATCAGCCCATCACTATTTGGTGTTGTTGGTGACAACCTTGCTGCTGCCGGTTTAAACAAAGAAGATAAAGGCTGGCGTCATTTAGTGGTAGAAAAACCATTTGGTTACGATCAAAAAAGTGCTGCAGAATTAGAAGCGGTTTTAAGTCGTAACTTTACTGAAAAACAAACTTATCGTATCGACCACTACTTAGGTAAAGGCACAGTACAAAATATCTTTGTATTCCGTTTTGCAAACCTACTATTAGAACCATTGTGGAACCGTAACTACATCGACCACGTGCAAATCACCCATGCAGAACAACAAGGCGTCGGTGGCCGTGCAGGCTATTACGATGGTTCAGGTGCGATGCGTGACATGATTCAAAGTCACTTATTACAAGTAATGACACTGATCGCAATGGAACCACCAGCAGATTTGAATGATGAATCTCTACGTGATGAAAAAGTAAAAGTATTAAAAGCAATTCGCCCAATTACAGAAGATATGGTTGATAGCCATGCATTCCGTGGTCAATATGCTGCAGGTGATGTAGCCGGAGAAGCACAAAAAGGCTATTTAGAAGAAGATGATGCACCAGCAAATAGTGTGACTGAAACTTATGCCGCTATGAAAGTTTATATTGATAACTGGCGCTGGCGTGATGTGCCATTTTACCTACGTACAGGTAAATGTATGCCAGAATCAAAAGCGATGATTGCTATTCGTTTCAAAAAACCACCTCAAGAACTATTTAAAGGTACAGATATTGGCAATAGCCACGCTAACTGGATCACAATGGGCTTACAACCTGACAATACCTTACGTATTGAACTGCAAGCGAAAGAGCCAGGCTTAGAAATCAAAGCCCACGCAGTGGGTTTAGAAACAGCAGAAGATGAAGATGAAAAACATAAACTAGATGCTTATGAAGCCATGATCCTCAATGCTATTTTAGGTGACCGTTCATTGTTCCTACGTTCTGATGAAGTTGATCTTGCATGGAAAGCCGTTGATCCAATTATTGAGAAATGGTCTAAAGAACAAGACTTTGTACATAAATATGATGCTGGTACATGGGGACCTGAAGAAGGTAGTGTTATCTTCGATGATTCTTGTCATCAGTGGCGTAATGAAGTTTAATACTTTAATCGCTTAGAAAAACGAAAGCCAGATTTAGGAAACTGAATCTGGCTTTTTTGTTTCTGCTCCCCCCCCATTTTTATCCTGAACGGACTAGTTTGAATAATATTTCTAATCATGTCAGTCTAATCTCGACAGTTTTGCAATAGCCTCTCTGTTTAACCTTTATTATCGTATTACTAGGAATTTTAGTCCTTATATGTATATGAATTACAGAGAATTATTATTCTCGTTAATAACAAGTTAGTACATTTTTTAATACTTACTACTTCAACCACCGCACCACATACTTTTCTATTTCAACTAAAAATAACACTGATGATGAAACTAGTATGATGATTAGCCATGCCGTCCACCCTATCCCTGTCGTTCCAAACAAGCTTTGCATTGGGCCAAGGTAAGTAAAGGCTAGTTGAAATAACAGTAAGCAGGCAATGGCATACAAAGCATAGCGATTACCTAACAGCCCTTGTTTACTAAGCACTGAGTTAGAAATGTAACGTGAGTTAAACAGATAGAATATTTCAAACATAACTAAGGTATTCACTGCCACTGTACGAGCATATTCAATTGTTGCACCTTGTGCTTGTTGCCAACTAAATAAGCCATAAGTACCCACCATAAGAATCACCGAGACAAAGGCAATACGCCATAAAAATAGCGGTGTTAGAAGCGGCTCTTTAGGGTCACGAGGTACTCTCAGCATGACATTACTTTCAGGCGGTTCAAAGGCCAACGCTAAAGCGAGTGTCACTGCAGTTATCATGTTCACCCATAAAATTTGTACGGGTGTAATGGGTAGCATATTGCCCATCAATATAGCAGCGATAATAATGAGTGCCTCACCACCATTGGTGGGCAATATAAATAAGATCGCTTTTTTTAGATTGTCATGAACAGTTCGACCTTCTTCAACCGCATCAACAATAGATGAGAAGCGGTCATCCGCTAACACCATCTCAGCTGCATCTTGTGCTACTTCTGTACCATTTTGCCCCATTGCGGTACCGACATCTGCACGCTTCAGTGCTGGGGCATCATTAACACCATCTCCTGTCATGGCGACGACATGCCCCAATGATTGCAATGCCTTAACTAAACGAAGCTTATGCTCTGGACTTGAGCGAGCAAATATATCAATGTCATTAACCACAGCACGTAGCTCTTCATCCGTCATTGATTCTATTTCATGGCCTGTTAACACCGTTTTTCCATCGCCGATGCTCATTTGAGTACCGATAGCTGCTGCAGTGATGGCGTGATCACCTGTGATCATTTTGACTCTAATTCCTGCAGATTGACACTGCATCACTGCCTTACACGCTTCTTCGCGAGGCGGATCAATCATACCTACAATGCCTAATAAGGTCAGGCCTTGTTCTATATCTGTAAACGCTAATTCATGATGTTCTGATGCTGATTTTTTACAGGCAATAGCCAATACTCGCTGCCCTCTTAGAGCCATAATCTCTATTTGAGCATGCCAGTAGTTGAGATCAAGTGCCTCATCTTCTACTCCGACACGTTGGAAGTCACACATAGCAAAGAGTCGCTCGGGCGCGCCTTTAATATAAGAAACTCCTTGTCCAGTATGGTCATGATGAAGTGTGGCCATAAACTGATGCTGAGATTCAAAGGGAATAATATCGGTTCGAGGCCAAGCTTCATGCTCAAAACTAAAATCTAGTCCTGCTTTCATTCCTAGGGTTAATAAAGCACCTTCTGTCGGATCACCTTGCAGCAGCCATTCATCGTCTTGTTTTTTTAATACGGCATCATTACATAATAAGGCCGATCTCATGAGCTCTGTTAAAATGGGATGTTCACTAAAATCAATCTCATTGTCGTTACTAAGAAAATCACCATGAGGATCATAGCCAACACCGCTAATATCAAATAATCCCCCTCCAGCAGTCGCCACATTAGTCACCGTCATTTCATTACGAGTCAATGTGCCTGTTTTATCTGTGCAAATAACCGTAACAGCACCTAATGTTTCAACAGCAGGTAAGAGTCGAATAATTGCCTGACGTTTAGCCATACGTTGAACACCAATGGCGAGTGTAATCGTCATGATGGCAGGAAGACCTTCGGGAATAGCGGCAACAGCGAGTCCTACCGCAGCCATAAACATATCTGAGAGTGAGTTGCCGTGTACAAACACACCAAAGATCATAGTTAATGCCGCGATGACAACAATAATCCCTGTAAGTAGCCGTCCAAATTCAGCCATTTGTCTTAATAAGGGTGTTGTTAATGTATCAACTTGAGATAGCAGTGAGCTAATGCGACCAATCTCAGTATCAGACGCAGTCGCAACCACAACGCCACTGCCTTGGCCATAAGTCACTAAAGTACTCGAATATGCCATCGAACTTCTATCACCCAAGACAACATCTTTATCGACAGCATCATGATTTTTCTCGACAGGTACAGATTCTCCCGTTAAAGATGCTTCCTGAATTTTTAAGCTCTTTGTTTTTAATAACCGACAATCAGCAGGGACTTTATCACCTGATTGCAAGAAGACAATATCACCAACTACTAACTCTTCGGCACCAATGGTGATGCGCCGGCCTCCACGCAAAACCAAAGCTTGGGATGACAACATTTGTTTTATAGCGCGTAAAGCATCTTCAGCTTTACCTTCTTGGACAAAACCAATAACAGCATTAATGATAACAACACCAAAAATAACGCCTGAGTCAACCCAGTGCCCCAAAAATGCCGTGATGCCTGCGGCTACCATCAAAACATAAATTAGTACGTTATGACATTGGGAAAGAAACCGTTGTAAGGGAGTGCGTGTTTTACCCTCTGGCAAGAGGTTGGGGCCATTACGTTCGAGCCGCAAGTCTGCTTCTGACTGTGTTAAGCCATCTAGAGAACTTGTGAGTTTTTCCAGCACTTCTGTTTGGCTGTTTGCATGCCAAGTAGAAGTTGCATTCTTGTCTAATGTTGACATTGTGAGCTCCAGTCTTTGGTACTACACTTTATGCTTGATTATATACCCTTGATAGATCACCTCAAAGTGATTAACTCATTGCTTGTCCCATTTGAACAGCTGTTTCAGCATCGAGTTCTGATTTAAACTTTGTCATTCCTTTCGGTAATAACATCACCACTGTTGAGCCCATATTAAAACGGCCCATTTCCTCACCCTTTTGTAGGCTAATGGCTTGTTCATCTTGATAGTGCCAGTTTTGAATTTCTTTTCCATAGGGCGGTGTAATCATTCCTGCCCAAACTGTTTCCATACTACCGACAAAAATAGCGCCGACTAGTACCATAACAATAGGACCTTGCTCAGTTTCAAACACGGTCACGACGCGTTCATTTCGAGCAAATAATTTTGGCACTGTACGAGCTGTACGCGGGCTAACTGAAAACAACTTCCCTGGAATATAGGCCATTTGTTGTAACTGACCCGCAAGCGGCATATGGATACGGTGATAATCTTTTGGTGACAAATAAATTGTGGCAAATTGACCTTGATCAAACTGCTTAGCCAATACTTCATCGCCACCTAATAATTCCAATACACTATATTCACGCCCTTTCGCCTGAACAATTTGATTGTTATTAATATCGCCTATTTGACTAATAGCACCATCAACAGGTGATGTAATGACATCTTCACCTTCTGCCAAAGGGCGCACACCTGGGCGTAATTGGCGAGTAAAGAAGGCATTGAAACTAGCAAAAAATGCTAAGTCAGTTTGCGCAGCTTCGTTAATATTAACTTTGTATTTAGCAGTAATGAAGCGAATAAAGCTATTTTTAAACCACGTTATTTCACATCGAGTCAGCTTATGCATCAACACCGATAATGTATGTTGCGGAATAAGATACTGAGGAAAAGTAGCAATTTTGTCCCATAGTGAGGCTTCATTATCTTGTAAATTATCCATCTTGTTTTCAGCCAATTGTCTTCTACCCCTTTCACCCATTGAATAAGCTTGTCATAATTTTGTCTAAAACCCACTGAATCAACTAATTTAAAGTAATATGGGCCATCAACTCAAACAGGGAGTATACCAAGCAATGCACCAATCTATGAGAATCCTCTTTATACTTTTTCTTTCAGCAATCGCATTTCCAATTCTGGCAGCAGATGAGCCAGCTGCTGCACCAGCAGCTATTTATTACAAAATCCCAGAACCATTTACGATTAATTTCTTGAATCAAAGTGCCAAGCAAGTTCGTTATCTACAAATCAAAGTAACACTAATGGCTCATGACCAAGAAATCATTGATCATGCAGAACTCAACCTACCAATGTTACAAGATGCATTACGCAGCCTATTTTCAGAACAATCATTCGACGAAGTCAGTACTGTCGCAGGTAGGAAAGCATTACAAGTCAGCTCTCTAACTGCGGTTAAAGCCTTGTTAAAAGAAGAAACAGGCAAAGATAATCTTGATGCTGTTTACTTCACTAGTTTTATACTGCAATAACAGGCACAGTAATTGCTTAATTATTTAAAAACAAATGGGATAGCTCCAAATGGCTGAAGAAAAAGACGACATTGAGATAACAGAAGAAGTCGGTGGTGGTAAATCAAAAAAAATGATTATCATTATTGCTGTTGTTGTACTCGCTCTAATAGGTGCTGGTGCAGCAATGTTCCTAGGTGGTGATGAAGCTGCTACTGATGAAGCTACTGAGGCTGCGGCCCCAGTTAAGCAAGCCGCTATATACTTTACCGTTGAAAAACCACTTGTCGTTAACTTTAAAGATCAAAGTCAGGGTGCTGTTCGTTACCTTCAAGTTAAATTAAAAGTAATGGCCCGAGATCAAGAAACGATTGATGCATTCAACCTACACACTCCTGCTATTCAACATAATTTACTGATGTTACTACTGGGTCAAAAATATGACGAACTCAGTACAACTGCAGGTACTAAAGCATTACAACAACAAACACTTGCAACTATTAATAAGGTATTAAAAGCAGAAAAGCATCAGGGTGAGTTAGAAGCAGTCTATTTCACCAGCTTGATCATGCAATAAATATTATGGCTGTTCACGATATACTTTCACAAGATGAAGTCGATGCCCTACTTAATGGTATGGGTGGTGACGAAATAGAAACCATAGATGATGTGGTCGAAGATGATGGTAACGCCCGCGATTATAACTTTGGTAATGAAGATCGCATCATTCGTGGCAGAATGCCAACGCTTGAGATGATCAATGAGCGTTTTGGTCGTTATCTAAGAATTAGTCTATTTAATATGCTTCGTCGTTCTGCTGAAATTTCAGTGAGTAGCGTGCAAGTAATGAAGTTCTCAGAATATATTCACACGCTATTTGTTCCTACCAGTTTGAATATTATTCATATGAATCCATTACGAGGTACAGGACTTATCGTGTTTGAACCTAAACTCGTTTTTTCTATTCTAGATAACTATTTTGGTGGCGAAGGTCGTTTTCAAGCTCGTATCGAGGGTCGTGAATTTACCTCGACAGAATTGCGAGTCATAAATATGGTTCTTAATCTATGCTTCAAGGATCTAACTGAAGCTTGGTCACCAGTAATGAATATGGAATTTGAGTTCGTTAATCATGAAGTTAACCCTCAATTTGCTAATGTGGTCAGCCCGAGTGAAGTTGTTGTCATTTCAAGTTTTCATGTCGAAATAGATGGTGGTGGTGGCGATATCCACATTACCTTGCCTTATTCAATGATTGAACCTATCCGTGAATTACTTGATACCGGTATTCAAAGTGATAGCTCTACAGATGATGGACGATGGAAAAAATCTATGCAAGAAGAGGTTTTACTTGCCGATGTAAATCTCTCTGCAGAATTTACTCAGATTGAAATGAGTTTAAAAAAGATTCTTGCTTTTAAAGCAGGTGATATTTTACCTATTGAAATGCCAAAAACAGTGGTAACAAAAGCTGAAGGTATTCCCTTATTTAATTCAACCTTTGGTGAACATAAGGGTAAAACGGCATTAAAAATCCAAGAGATAATTGAACATCCCAAAGATACAACCCCTCAATTTGTCTTGCAAAAGAAGTAACTAAATAGAGTACAAAATTATGAGTGAAGATACTAAACAAAGTGATCAAGAAGTTGCAGATGAATGGGCAGCAGCACTAGAAGAGTCAGCACCTGAGGCAGGAGCAGAAGAAGATCCTTGGGCAGCGGCACTTGAAGAACAATCTGATGCCGAAGCAACTGCAGCACCGATAACTCAACTTGATGATGATGCCAAACCGGCACGTAATGACATAGATATTGATCTGGATATGGTTCTAGATATTCCCGTCACAATCTCAATGGAAATTGGTCGCACGAAAATTAACGTCCGAAATTTATTACAGCTCAGTCAAGGTTCTGTTGTAGAGTTAGATCGACTTGCAGGTGAGCCAATGGATGTATTAGTTAACGAAACCCTCATTGCCCACGGTGAAGTGGTTGTGGTGAACGATAAGTTCGGTATTCGCCTTACTGATGTCATCAGTGCTGAAGAACGAATTAAGAAATTAAAATGATCTCCTTGCTAAGCAAAGCTTTTAGCTTCTTTATTTTTGCTTTATTGTCATCTGTCAGTATGGCTGCTGAACAAGTTGATAAAACGACTCTTTCATCAAAAACACTCAGCTCCTCGCCTGTTGATACAGGGGCAATCGTTGAAACACTACTGGGCTTACTTTTAGTTTTAGCCATTATTGCTTTTTTAGCTTGGTTATTACGTAAAACAGGACAGTTCAATGCCTCATCTAATCGTGATATGCAGATTATTGCTAGCTTGTCCTTGGGTCCTCGTGAACGTGCTGTTTTATTACAAGTAGGCAAGCAACAAATTTTAGTCGGTGTCACATCACAACAGGTACAAACATTACATGTACTTGAAGAAGCGATTGATACGGAAAACAAGCAATCTCATTCCTCTGGCTTTGCTGATAAGCTACAACAAATAATGCAACAAAAAGGTAAGTCATGATTCGCGGAATACTTGCACTCCTTTTATTAGTTATGCCATTAATCTCGATGGCTGAACCAGGCATACCAGCTGTCACCCTAACAACAGCTGAAGATGGTGGGCAGAATTATACTGTCACCTTACAAATTTTGGCTTTAATGACCGTTTTAACGCTATTACCTGCAGCGTTAATGATGATGACTTCATTTACTCGAATTATTATTGTCTTATCTATTCTCCGTCAGGCAATGGGTGTGCAGTCGACACCTTCAAACCAAGTTTTAATTGGTTTATCTTTATTTTTAACCTTTTTTATCATGCATCCTGTCTTTGATAATGCTTATCAAAATGGTGTCAAACCTTATATGGATGGTGAAATTGAAGTACTGGATGCTGCTGAACAAGCTAGCACACCATTTAAAGAGTTTATGCTGGCTCAAACACGTGAAAGTGATATTGAATTATTTGCAAATATTGCTGGCCATGGTGAATTAAATACAGCTGAAGAAGTGCCTTTCACTTTATTGCTTCCTGCTTTTGTAACCAGTGAATTAAAAACAGCTTTTCAAATTGGATTTTTAATATTTATTCCATTCTTAATCATTGACTTAGTTGTTGCCAGCGTTCTAATGGCAATGGGTATGATGATGTTATCCCCTATGTTAATTTCCTTACCCTTTAAATTAATGTTATTCGTATTAATTGATGGTTGGGCATTATTAATGGGCACATTAGCATCGAGCTTTTACGTCTAGAAGGCGTTACAGATTATGACACCTGAAACAGTCCTCACAATCATGCAGCAAACCCTACAGATCATCACTATGTTGATTGCTGTTATTCTGTTGCCTGCGTTATTTGTGGGTTTACTCGTTAGTATGTTTCAAGCTGCAACGTCAATCAATGAACAAACCTTGAGCTTTATTCCTAAGTTATTGGTCACTATTTTAGTTTTAGTACTCGCTGGACCATGGATGCTCAGCCTTCTCACAGGCTATGCCCAACGCGTATTTGAAGATATTCCCTTCCTGATCGGTTAATGATGAACACTCTGACCACCTTAATTAGAGTTTTCATATGGAAATAAGTACTGCAGAATTAACTGGCATACTCGGTAGTTATATTTGGCCTTTTTTTCGAATTGCTGCCCTTGTAATGGCTGCGCCGATCTTTAGTAGTAACTTTGTTAATACACGAAGTCGATTACTCATTGCCCTTGCTATTAGCATCGCTATTGTTCCATCTATTCCTTATTTAGCACCTGCTGTCGATCCGCTTAGTGGTATGGGTTTAATGATTGTAGCTCAACAAATACTCATTGGTGCGTGCATGGGGTTTATGCTGCAATTTCTTTTTAATGCTTTCATCATTGGTGGGCAAATAATTGCCATGCAAATGGGTCTTGGTTTTGCATCAATGGTTGATCCCCAAAATGGTGTAACCGTACCTGTAATCAGTCAATTCTATTTAATTTTTGTCACGCTTGTATTTATCAGCCTGAATGGTCACCTCATTCTGATTCAAGTGCTTGCTGAGAGTTTTATCACCCTACCTATCTCGACTTCAGGCTTAACAAGTACAAGCTTCTATGGGCTAGTCGGCCAAGCTAGCTGGATGTATGCCTCGGGTGTACTGGTTGCCTTGCCGGCTATTGGTTCTTTGATGATGGTTAACCTTGCCTTTGGTATCTTGTCACGAGCTGCCCCTCAAATCAGTCCTTTTTCTATCGGCTTCCCAATGACAATCATCCTAGGTTTTGCCATTATGTTTGTCACCTTACCCTCGATAGCCAATCATCTACTCTCCATGTCTGATCACATGCTACAGATGATTCGTCTATTCGTTCAGCCTGGAGGAACAGCCTAATGGCTGAAGAATCAGGTCAAGAAAAAAGCGAACAGCCCTCCGCCAAGCGTCTTAATGACGCACGTGAGAAGGGCCAAGTTCCTCGTTCAAAGGAATTTACAACGGTTCTTGTTTTAATTGCGAGTGCGGTTGCCATGATGTTTTTGGGTGAACGAATAATCCGTAGCGTTGCACAAGTAATGGAAAAATCATTTAGCTTCACACGGAAGGAGATATTCGATCCTACCGCCATTATTCAACATGCTTTCTATGCCATTGAAACAATCGCTTTTGACCTAGGATCATTCCTCGCAATTACTGTATTGGCAGCACTCATTGCTCCAGCCAGTACCGGTGGTTGGAACTTCTCAGTTAAAGCCTTCGGTGTCAAATTGGAAAAACTTGATCCCTTAAAAGGTTTAAAACGTATTTTAGGACCTCAAGGCCTTATCGAGCTCGTCAAAGCCTTGGCAAAATTTTTACTTGTCGGCATTATTTCAACCTTAATAATCTGGAGTTTACGCGACCAATTATTGACACTCGGTAAACAAGAAGTTGAAGTAGCCATGTCTGACTTAGGAGGTTTAGTACTCTGGGTCTTTCTTGCCATATCTAGTAGTTTAATTTTAATTGCCCTCATCGATGTTCCCTTCCAACATTGGAATCACATCCGCCAGCTCAAGATGACTAAGCAAGAAGTAAAAGATGAAAGCAAAGAATCAGATGGTAATCCTGAGCAAAAAGGTCGTATCCGTCGCATGCAAATTGAGTTATCACAACAACGCATGATGCAAGATGTACCACAGGCTGACGTCATTATCACCAACCCAACTCACTATGCTGTTGCACTACGTTATGACCAAGCAGGTACAGGCGCTCCTATTCTCGTTGCTAAAGGTGCCGATCTCATTGCACAACAAATTCGCATGGTCGGTGAAGCTAATGAAGTGCCTGTTTTGTCTGCACCACCACTCACTCGTGCTATTTATTTTAGTACAGAAATTGGCGATGAGATTCCTTCTGGTCTATATATTGCAATAGCTCAAGTGTTAGCGTTTGTCTTCCAATTACGTCGCTATAACAACCGAGGTGGTAACAAGCCTCATATCAATACGGAGGACTTGCCAATACCAGATGAATTAAAACG
>ENA-ORXI01000513-ORXI01000513.1-sediment-metagenome-genome-assembly--contig:-NODE-513-length-31990-cov-8.612008_pt1 | contig 31990 bp, 32 predicted proteins | sample MGYA00237861_ERZ511468 | MGnify/ENA primary metagenome ERZ511468 (study PRJEB26299, sample SAMN06266213) | sediment metagenome | isolation source: Hudson Canyon methane seep mesocosm | place: USA:Hudson... | reverse complement strand
AATATTAAAAAGATACATGCTGGACAAACTAAATGGTCGTCTTATGGGTCAACCCAGTACTGGTAATGCTAGACGTGAGTCCTATGCCCACATCCCCATGCCAAGAATGACTAATACTTACATGCTAAATGGTGAGGATCATTTTGAGGATATGGTTTCGTCAGTCGAGGATGGTATTTATGCGAAAAATTTTGATGGTGGACAGGTTGACATCACCTCTGGAAAATTTGTTTTTTCAGCCAATGAAGCTTATCTGATCAAAGCTGGCAAGATAACGAAGCCCATTAAGGGTGCTACATTGATTGGGTCAGGTGACGAGGTACTGCATCAGATTTCTATGGTTGGAGATGACCTCAAGTTGGATCCAGGTGTTGGCGTTTGCGGTAAAGAAGGTCAGAATATTCCAGTTGGGGTTGGTCAGCCTAGTTTGAAGGTTGATATGCTGACTGTTGGAGGTACGCAGTTAAATATGTAGATTAACACCTCTTCTTTTGCTGATTTTGAGCACTTTTTTCTAGTTTTTTGTGATTAAGTTGTTATAATCTCTTGTGGTTAAAACTAACAAAAAAAGTGCTAGAAAATTATTTACCTATTATCGTTTTTATTTTCTTAGGAATTGCCTTCGGTGTAGGGCTAACACTTGTTGGTTATCTTCTTGGACCTAGCAAACCTGATGAAGAGAAAAATTCCCAGTTTGAGTGTGGTTTCCCTGCATTTGAAGATTCAAGAATGCACTTCAATGTGCGCTATTATCTGGTAGCAATTCTATTTATCCTTTTTGATCTAGAGGTTGCCTTTTTTATCCCCTGGGCAGTCGTTCAATCGAAACTTGGCTGGTTTGGCTTTATAGGAATGTCTGTTTTCTTGTTGTTGCTTGTGGTTGGTTTTATTTTTGAGTGGAAGAAGGGTGCTCTAGAGTGGGAGTAATGAGAATTTATTATGGCTATTGAAGGTTTAATGAAAGAGGGCTTTGTTACCACTTCGCTGGACAAGGTAATCAACTGGGCGCGTACTGGATCTCTTTGGCCAATGACCTTTGGTTTGGCTTGTTGCGCTGTTGAAATGATGGAGGCTGGCTCGTCACGATATGATCTCGATCGCTTTGGTATCGTTTTCCGACCAACACCTCGACAATCTGACTTGATGATTGTTGCAGGAACCTTAACTAACAAGATGGCCCCAGCTTTGCGCAAAGTTTATGATCAGATGCCAGAGCCAAGGTATGTAATATCTATGGGATCCTGCGCTAATGGTGGCGGTTATTACCACTACTCTTATGCGGTTGTTCGTGGTTGCGACAGAATTGTACCGGTTGATGTCTATGTGCCGGGCTGTCCACCTACTGCAGAAGCGCTGCTGTATGGAATAATTCAACTGCAAGATAAGATACGTCGTACCAATACCATTGCTCGAAGCTAGTTTATGAAAAAATTAAAACAACAATTAATCAAAGCATTTGGCAGAAAAAGCGTTAACGACTCTTTTAGTGAGTTGACTTTGACGATCGATAGCAACAGTGTTGTTGAAATCTGCACTCAGCTAAGAGATGAATTTAATTTTGATATTTTGGTTGACTTGTGTGGCATCGATTACTTGGCTTATGGAGAATCAGATTGGGATGGCAACGCTAGCACTTCTGGTTACAGTCGCGCCCGTGAGGTACAACTTTCTGAAAAAAAACAAAGCAATCGATTTGGTGTTGTTTACCACTTATTGTCGATTTCAAACAATAATCGTCTACGAGTAAAAGCACTGCTTTCTGACGACTCGCTGATGATTAAGTCTGTTACAGGTATTTGGAATTCAGCCGATTGGTATGAAAGAGAAGCTTTTGATTTATTTGGCATCTTGTTTGAGAACCATACCGATTTACGCAGAATTTTGACGGACTACGGTTTTGTCGGCCACCCACTTAGAAAAGACTTTCCAATGATTGGTGAAGTCGAAATGCGATACGACGAAGAATTAGGCAGAGTAGTTTATGAGCCAGTTAGTATAGAGCCGAATGTCAACGTTCCTAGGGTTATAAGGAAATAACTATGTCAGAGATGCGCAATTACACCCTTAACTTTGGGCCACAACACCCTGCGGCACATGGCGTATTGAGACTTATTCTTGAGATGGATGGAGAAGTGATAGAGCGTGCTGACCCGCATATTGGGCTTTTGCATAGAGGTACTGAAAAATTAGCAGAATCAAAACCCTACAACCAGTCGATTGGCTACATGGACAGACTCGACTATGTTTCAATGATGTGTAACGAGCATGCCTATGTGATGGCGATTGAAAAGATGCTTGGATTAGAGGTGCCTGAGCGTGCAAAGTACATACGCGTGATGTTTGATGAAATCACTCGTATCCTTAATCACTTAATGTGGTTAGGTACGCATGCGCTTGATGTTGGTGCAATGAGTGTCTTCCTTTATGCCTTTAGAGAACGTGAGAAGTTAATTGATTGTTATGAGGCAGTCAGTGGTTCAAGGATGCACGCGACTTATTATCGTCCAGGTGGTGTATATCGTGACTTGCCAGATAAAATGCCTCAATACCTTGAATCAAAATTACGTAGTAAAGAGGAACTGAAGGAGATGAATAAAAATCGTCAAGGATCGTTGCTCGAATTTATCTCAGATTTTGCTGAAAATTTTCCAGAAAGCATTGATCAGTACTCTGGCCTCTTAACAGACAATAGAATTTGGAAACAACGCCTAGTCAATATTGGCATTGTTACTGCAGATCGCGCAAAGCAGCTCGGTTTTACTGGACCAATGTTGCGTGGCTCTGGTGTTGAGTGGGATCTTCGCAAAACCCAACCTTATTCAGTTTATGATCAATTGGAGTTTGACATTCCTGTCGGTGTCACGGGTGACTGCTATGACCGTTACTTGGTGCGCATGGAAGAAATGCGCCAGTCATGCCACCTTGTTAAACAATGCGTGAGATGGTTAAAATCTAACTCTGGTCCTGTTATGTCTGATGACCATAAAGTGTCTCCTCCTAACCGGGGCGATATGAAAGATGACATGGAGTCATTGATCCATCACTTTAAATTATTCACCGAAGGATATTGCCTGCCTGAGGGTGAAGTATATTCAGCTGTTGAAGCCCCTAAAGGCGAGTTTGGCGTCTACTTAGTTTCTGATGGTGCCAACAAACCCTACCGTATCAAAATGCGAGCTCCTAGTTTCCCCCATTTAGCATCCATAGATGAAATGGCGAAAGGACATATGCTCTCAGATGTGGTGACAATTATTGGTACACAGGACATTGTTTTTGGAGAAATTGATAGATGATTTCGGATGAAGCGAAAAAAGAAATTGATATTTGGGTAGCAAAATACCCAGAAGGAAGACAAAGCTCTGCTGTTATGCAGGCGCTGACGATTGTTCAAAAGGAAAACGGTGGGAGTTTGAATAATGAGTTAAAACAAGCTGTCGCAGATTACCTTGAAATGCCTACAATTAGTGTTCAAGAGGTAGCCACATTTTATGAGAACTATAACAACAAGCCTGTAGGAAAAAATGTGATTCGCTTTTGTCACAATATATCATGCATGCTAAACGGCTCGGACGAGTTAATCTCTTATTTAGAGGAAAAATTGGACGTCAAAACGGGAGAGATAAGTAAGGATGGTCTAGTGAGTGTCAAAAGGGTTGAATGTTTGGGTGCTTGTGTGGGTGGTCCAATGTGTCAAATTGGTGACCAATATTATGAAAACCTAACAAAAAAACGTATTGATGAGATTTTGGATGGTCTAAAGTGAATAACATTTGTTTAAAAAGTATAGATAAAGACAACCCTTCAAGTCTTGCGACTTATGAAGAAATGGGTGGTTATAAAGTTTGGCACAAAATTCTTCATGGCGAGCTATCACCTGAGAAAATTCTTGAAGAGTTAAAGATTTCAGGTCTAAGGGGACGCGGTGGTGCCGGTTTTCCAACGGGCTTAAAGTGGAGTTTTATGCCTCGCAACCAAGAGGGACAGAAGTACGTAGTTTGTAATTCTGACGAAGGCGAGCCAGGTACTTGTCATGATCGTGACATTTTGAGATTTAATCCACACTCAGTCATTGAAGGCATGGCAATTGCAGGCTATGTGATGAATGCAACAGTTGGTTATAACTATATTCGTGGTGAGTTCATGGAGCCTTATTACCGTTTTGAAGAAGCCTTGAAAGAAGCTTATGATACTGGCTTACTAGGCACTAACATTAATGGCAGTAAGGTGTGTTTTGATCTTTATTCTCACCTAGGGGCAGGTGCTTATATTTGTGGTGAGGAAACAGCATTATTGGAGTCACTTGAAGGCAAAAAAGGACAACCAAGATTTAAGCCACCATTTCCAGCAAATGTAGGCCTTTATGGTAAACCAACAACCATCAATAACACCGAGAGTTTTGCATCAGTGCCCGAAATTCTTTCTCGAGGCGGCCAATGGTTTGCTGATCTAGGTGTTGTAAATTCAGGTGGTACCAAGTGTTTTTCGGTAACTGGTAATGTCAAGAACCCCGCTAATTTTGAAATCCCAATGGGAACACCTTTTAGTGATTTGTTGAAATTGGCCGGTGGTTTACGAAAAGGTAGAACTCTTAAAGGGGTAATTCCTGGAGGTTCATCAACTCCATTAATTCCTGCAGCAAAAGCGATGAAAATGACCATGGATTATGATTCCATTGAAAAGGCAGGATCAATGCTTGGTGCCGGTTCAGTTATTGTGATGGATGATACAACCTGCATGGTGAAGGCTTTGACACGCTTAGCACATTTTTATTACGATGAATCTTGTGGCCAGTGCACCCCATGCAGAGAAGGTACAGGCTGGATGTATAGAGTCTTGAAACGCATTATGGATGGTCAGGGCAAGAGTGAAGACTTAAATCTTTTACTTTCTGTGCAGGATAAGATAATTGGTAATACGATCTGTGCATTGGGTGATGCTGCAGCGATGCCTGTTGAGAGTTTTATTACACATTTTAGAGAAGAGTTTGAGTACTACATCAAGCACGGGAAAAGTATGGTGGAAAGCGATGGTTGATATTGAAATCGAAATCGACGGTAAAGTTGTACATGGACATTCAGGTGAGAATCTCATTTCAATTGCGGATAGAGAGGGTATCGAAATCCCTCGATTCTGTTACCACAAAAAACTATCTGTTGCAGCAAACTGCAGAATGTGTTTAGTGGATATAGAGGGCAATCCAAATGCTCAACCTGCATGCTCAACACCAAGCTCTGCTGGGATGAAGGTTCATACCAAAAATGAAAAAGCCAAAACTGCACAAAAGGCTGTTATGGAGTTTTTGTTAATCAACCACCCGCTGGATTGTCCAATTTGCGATCAAGGTGGCGAATGTGAGCTACAAGATGTTGCTATGGAATATGGTTCTAACGTATCAAGGTTTAACGAAGGTAAGCGTATTGTTGATGATAAAGGGATAGGTGCCCTCATTCAAACCGATATGACGCGTTGCATTCACTGTACACGTTGTGTTCGATTTGGTGCAGAAGTTGCGGGCATAGTTGAAATGGGCGCTACGGGCCGAGGTGAAGATTTGAAAATTGAACCATTTTTATCAGAAGGAATTCAGTCAGAACTTTCCGGCAACATGATTGATGTATGTCCGGTTGGAGCATTAACCTCTAAGCCTTTCCGTTATGAAGTTAGGTCTTGGCAAATGAACTCGATTCAGACCATTGCACGTCATGACCTAGTGGGTTCAAATATCTTTACTCAAACACATAAAAGTAAAGTCAAGCGCGTAGTTGCCAGAGACAATGAAAACATCAATGAGACTTGGATTTCAGACAGAGACCGTTTTTCATACCAAGGCGTGAACAATGAAAATCGTGTCTTGATTCCTAAGATTAAAATTGAAGGTGAATGGCAAGACACTTCATGGGATGATGCACTAGATTTTGCAACAAACGGCATAAAAAAGCACGCCAAAGAGGGGTCACAATTTGGCACTCTTGCATCTAAAAACGCAACTCTTGAAGAGTTATATTTGCTACAAAAATTTACAAGAGGCTTAGGATCGGATAACCTTGATTACCGCCTAGATGCTTCTAATCCGTATAACGCTAAGGTATTAGAATCAAATATTTCTTTAACTGAATTAGAAACAATTGATCATGCACTTATTGTAAATTCATATTTACGCTTAGAGCAGCCAATGATCAATCATCGTATTAGAAAGGCGACTTTAAATGGTGCAAGCGTTTCAACTATAAATGCGAAGGCTTTTGATTTCAATTATCGCATCAGTCATTCTGTATTGACATCCCCGCAAAATACTGTAGCTACTCTTTCAGGTATCTTAAAAGCGTTACTTGATAAAGGTTCACAAACCTTACCTGATTATCTGAATACTGTGACTGTTCATCAAACCCATATTGATATTGCTAATGCACTTTTAAATGCCAAACATCCAGTGGTTGTACTTGGAGAGCATGTGAATGGTAATACATGCTCGGATCAAGTTGCTAAACTGGTTTCTGAAATCGCTAAAGCTTCGGATGCAAAAACTCTAAATGCAAGTTTAACGGGCAATACACATTCTGCAGAAAGGGTAAATTTTAAGCCTGACAACGGTAAAAATGCGCTACAAATTCTTTCATCTGATTTGACTGCATTTGCTTTGTTCGATGTTTATCCAAATTTTGACTGTATTGACTCAGAAAATGCAATTAAACATTTGAGCCGTGATGATGCATTTGTTGTTGCCATGAATAGTTTTGACGATGAATCAGTTTTGAGTTTTGCAAACGTAATTTTACCAATTGCGAGTTTCTATGAAACTTCTGGTACGCACATCAATGTAGACAATATTGCTCAGTCTTATAGTGCCTCAGTTAAGAGCGCAGGAGAATCGAAACCAGGATGGAAGGTAATTAAAGTTTTAGCGGACTTGCTAAATCTTCAAGGTTTTGACTTTACGGATTCATCACAGATAGCTGATGAGGCGTTATCTTTAACCCCTAGTATCTCCGAAATCGAAGTTCCTATTAATAATTCTGAAATGCCGAATGTTACTACCGTTTGGCAATATACGCCCTATGCCAGTGATGTAGTTGTTCGTCATGCATCTTCATTACAACAAACACGGATTGGCCAGATGAGCGAGGCTTCGGTTTGCAAGGCAACCGCAAAATTATTAGAACTCTCCGAAGGTGACTTTTATAAGGGTGTTCCAGTCAATATTAACGAATCAGTAGCAGAAGGTTGTGTGTTTGTTCACACTCATCTTCCAAGACAGTTAGGAGTGGTATAGATTATGTGGCAAGGGTTTGTAGATTTTGTTCATCAATCACTACCTTGGTTTGATGGTGGACTAGCAGTTGTAATTATCATCCTAATTAAAGGAGTCGCACTAATATTGCCACTCATTATCATGATGGCTTACATGACTTATGCTGAACGCAAGGTTATTGGCTATATGCAGCTGAGAATCGGTCCAAACCGAGTCGGCCCAATAGGTCTATTGCAGCCATTTGCTGACGTATTCAAAATGATGTTTAAAGAAATCATTTTTCCAACCAAGGCCAATGTTTATTTGTTTGTATTGGCACCGATATTAGCTTTTGTACCTGCAATTGCAATCTGGGCAGTAATACCTCTGGGGCAAGACTTCTACATCACCAACTTGGATATCAGCCTGCTTTATGTTCTAGCGATTGGCTCTGTTGGCGTTTATGGCATCATCTTAGCGGGATGGGCTTCTAACTCAAAATACCCATTATTGGGCGCATTAAGAAGTGCCTCATTATTGGTCTCATACGAAATTGTGATTGGATTTGTAGTCGTTACTGTGGTGATGGCAGCAAGCTCTGTAAATTTAAATGAAATCGTTTCGAGCCAGTCTGGCGGTATTTGGAATTGGTACTGGATTCCATTGTTTCCAATGATGATTGTTTTCTGGATTTCTGCATTAGCAGAAACGAACCGAGCTCCATTTGATGTTGTCGAAGGTGAATCAGAAATTGTGGGTGGAACTCATGTTGAGTATTCAGGGATGTTTTTTGCATTATTCTTTATGGCTGAATATATCAATATGATTATGATGGCAGCGCTTGCTGTATTGATGTTTTTTGGAGGTTGGCATTCTCCATTTGAGGGTGTTCCATATTTACAAGAATTCTTTGCATTTGTGCCAGACATAATGTGGTTGCTTGGGAAAATGAGTTTCTTCCTTTTCCTTTATTTATGGATTAGGGCAACCTTCCCAAGATATCGTTATGACCAAATTATGCGTCTATGTTGGAAAGTGTTTTTACCGCTTACTATTGTTTGGATTATGGTTGTGGCATTGATGACTCAACTTCATGTAGGACCTTGGTTCTAAGGAGCAGATAAGTAATGATTAATAAAATCAAAAAATTTTTTAAAGACTTTGGATTAAGTGAGATTCGTGCAGGGATGAAAATTACTGGAAAACAGTTAACCAATGACAAAATTACCGTTCAGTTTCCTGAAGAGCGCACACCAATTTCGCCTAGGTTTAGAGGTTTACTTGCGTTGCGTCGTTATCCTAATGGTGAAGAGCGTTGTATCGCTTGTAAATTGTGCGAGGCGGTGTGTCCTGCAAATGCTATTACCATTGAGTCCGAGATGAGGGACGATGGAACGCGCAGAACAACGCAATATGATATTGATTTATTTAAGTGCATTTTCTGTGGCTTTTGTGAAGAAGCTTGTCCTGTAGATGCTATCGTTGGGACCCACATCTTCGACTACGCATTTGAGACTAGAGAGGGCAGTATCATTGACAAAGAAGGTTTGATGGAGATAGGTGATAAACACGAAAAGGCTATCAGTAAAGCCAGACAAGAAGACTCGAAGTACAGATAAAGGCTGATTATGGAATTTTCATCAATTTTGTTTTATGTATTTGGTTTCTGCTTCGTTGCAAGTTCGGCGATGTTGGTGATCGCAAGAAATACCCTGAAGGCAGCAATGCTTTTAATTTTGTCTTTTTTCAGTGTGGCAAGTTTATGGCTATTGTTAGAAGCTGAGTTTTTAGCGATCACATTGATCCTAGTCTATGTAGGCGCTGTAATGGTGCTTTTCTTATTCGTAATAAAAATGCTCAACATTGATCAGTCAACGATTCGAGCAAAATTTACTACATATCTACCACTTGGAATTTTTGTTTCGATGGTTGTTATTGCTCAAATGTCGCTTGTTTTGAGTGCTGGACAGTTCGGTCTTGAAGTTGTTGAGGAGCCTACTAGACATATCGCTGGCTATAGCAATATCACTGAATTGGCAAGTGATTTATATACCACCTATGTCTATCCATTTGAGCTTGCGGCTGTCTTATTATTAATTGCAATTATCGCCGCGATTACCCTTGTGCACCGTAAAGAGAGTAGAAGTAAGAGGCAAAATATTTCTGAACAGGTTAGTGTCCAGGCATCAGACAGGGTGCGTTTGGCTTCTATTTCGTCAACCAAGTCTAAGGAGCCTAAATGATTGCACTATCTGATTATCTGATTTTGAGTGCCATTGTTTTTTGTATTGGTTTGGCAGGTATTTTTATCAACAGGACTAATATCATCATGTTGCTGATGTGTGTTGAACTAATCCTCGCAGCAGTCAACACAAACTTTATTGCATTTTCTTATTACTCCTCAGATGTAGCGGGTCAGATATTTGTCTTCTTTATTTTGACGGTTGCAGCAGCGGAAGTTGCTATTGGTCTGGCTATTCTGACTTTGATGTACAGAAATCGTGGTTCGATTGATGTTGATGTGACCAATAGTTTGAAAGGCTAGTTATGGAAAATATCTATTTAACAATTGTTCTGGCACCACTTATTGGTGCAATCATAGTTGGCCTTGCTGGTCATCGATTGGGTCGAACCTTGTCTCATTCTATTACCATTTTAGGTGTTACAGTTTCAACGGTTTTGGCACTTTATGTCTTCAATCATCATGTACTGAATGGAGCTGAAGTATTTAATGAAAACATCTACACCTGGATGCAGGTTGGTGGACTTAATATGAGTGTTGGTTTTCTCGTAGACAATCTGACTTCGGTGATGTTGCTTGTGGTTTCATTCGTATCTTTAATGGTGCACATTTATACCATTGGCTATATGCAAGAAGATGAAGGCTACACCAAGTTTTTTAGCTATATCTCTCTGTTCACTTTTGCAATGTTTATGCTAGTAATCTCGAACAACTTTATGCAGTTATTTTTTGGTTGGGAGGCTGTAGGTCTTGTTTCTTATCTATTAATTGGTTTTTGGCACCATAAAGAATCAGCAGTTGAAGCAAGCTTAAAAGCCTTCTTGGTTAACAGAGTAGGAGATTTCGGTTTCCTATTAGGTATAGCGGTTTTGCTAATGTTTTTTGGTACCTTGGATTACGTAGAAACATTTACACTGGCTAATCAAGTAAACGGTCAAACAATCTTTGGCGATATTTCAGTAATTACTGTTATTTGTCTGCTTTTATTTATAGGCGCTATGGGTAAATCAGCGCAAGTACCATTGCATGTCTGGCTACCAGGTTCAATGGAAGGTCCGACACCTATTTCAGCACTGATCCATGCAGCAACAATGGTAACGGCTGGTATTTTTATGGTCTCTCGTATGTCGCCTATTTTCGAACTTAGCGATGTGGCATTGACTGTTATGATGGTTATTGGAGCGATTACGGCAATATCCATGGGTTTACTGGGTATCGTTCAGAATGATATCAAGCGTGTTGTTGCTTACTCAACACTTTCTCAGTTAGGGTACATGACAGTAGCCTTAGGAGTTAGTGCATACTCAGTAGCTATTTTCCACTTGATGACTCATGCTTTCTTTAAGGCTTTATTATTCTTGGCTGCGGGTTCAGTGATTGTTGCCTTGCATCACGAACAAGATATCCGAAACATGGGTGCACTCAGAAAGAAAATGCCAATTACCTATATTACGGCTTTGATAGGAACGCTTGCGTTAATTGGTTTCCCGGGTTTTGCAGGCTTTTATTCAAAAGATATGATTATTGAAGCGGTTCATTTCTCTAATTTGCCGTTTGCTGATTGGGTTTATTATGCGGTCGTTTTTGGAGTTTTTATTACCGCTTTCTACTCGTTACGTATGTTTTTTATGGTGTTCCATGGCGAATCCCGTCTTGAACAACATAAAGAAGAACATGTCCACGAAACTGCACTATCGATTACCGTGCCGTTAATTGTTTTGGCTATACCTTCTGTGATTATTGGGTATTTAACAATTGAACCAATGTTGTTCACAGGCTGGTTAGAGAACTCTATCTATATTGATGCTAGTGCGCATGGCTCAGTCGCTGCTCTGAAAGAGCATTTCCATTCAGCCTTTGGCTTGATGCTTCATGCAATTGCCACCGTTCCTTTCTGGATGATGGTTGGAGGCAGTTTGGCAGCTTGGGTATTCACGCTTTATCGCACAGATTGGGCTAAGAAAATTCAAGAACGTTTCCATCGCACAAACTATGTACTGAAATCTCTTTATGGTTTTGACCGTTTGAATGATATTGTTTTTGTCAATGGCTCCAGAAAGCTTGGTGAATTTTTATGGCGTATTTCGGACATGACAATCATTGACCATTTTGTTGTTAATGGCAGTGCAAGATTAATGCGTTTCATGGGTTCGGTTATTCGGCCAGTTCAAACTGGCTACCTTTATCATTACGCCTTTTTTATGATTATCGGTTTAATGCTTGTTTTAACTTGGGTGCTTGTTGTTGGCGAAAACCCACTCATTGAGTTAGGGTCATAGTATGGAATCGCTACTTAGTTTGTTAATTTGGTTGCCAATATTAGGAGGTATTTCGGTCCTAGTTATTGGTAACAATCGCAGCGATTTAGCACGCTGGGTAAGTGTTGCAGTTTCCATTATTGTGTTTGCACTGTCATTGAATCTTTGGGCCGGCTTTGACACCTCAACCCATGTAATGCAGTTTGTTGAAAACACTGCCTGGATATCTCAGTTCAATATCAACTACCATATTGGCATTGACGGTATTTCGATGCTCCTTATCTTATTGACGACTTTATCAACTTTCTTGGTCATTATTGCCGGTTGGGAAGTTATTCAAAATAGGGCGGCCGACTATATGGCAGCTTTTTTGATAATGGAAGGTCTAATCATTGGTGTATTCTCATCGCTGGACGCAATACTGTTCTATGTTTTTTGGGAAGCATCTCTCATACCAATGCTACTCATTGTTGGTATTTGGGGTGGTCAGAACCGTGTTTACGCTGCAATCAAGTTTTTCCTTTATACTTTCCTAGGTTCGGTATTCATGCTGGTATCACTAATATACATGTACATTCAAGGTGGCTCGTTCTCTCTGGATGTGCTAAATGAGTTACCATTGTCACTCACTGAACAAAGTTGGATTTTTTGGGCATTCTTCTTAGCATTTGCAGTCAAAGTACCAATGTTTCCAGTGCACACTTGGTTGCCTGATGCTCACGTACAAGCACCAACCGGTGGATCGGTCATTCTAGCTGCAATTATGTTGAAGATGGGTGGCTACGGTTTCTTCCGTTTCTCATTGCCCATAACACCTGACGCTTCATCAGAGTTTGCAATGGTAGTGATTGTTCTTTCATTGATTGCAATTGTCTATATTGGATTTGTTGCACTCGTGCAAAAAGACATGAAGAAGCTTATTGCTTATTCCTCTATTTCGCATATGGGCTTTGTAACGTTAGGTGTCTTCGCATTATTTTCAGTTGTTAAGATGGGTACGGACGGTCAAATTTACTCAATAGCTGGTGGTAGCCTTGAAGGTGTTTATCTTGGTCTTGAGGGTGCAATGATTCAAATGATATCTCACGGTTTTATTTCAGCAGCACTGTTTTTGGTTGTCGGTGTTCTTTATGAAAGATTACATTCAAGAGACATTTCTAGCTACGGCGGTGTGATTAATTCAATGCCAAAATTTACTGGATTTGCAGTCTTGTTTGCCCTTGCAAATGCCGGTCTTCCAGGCACTTCAGGCTTTGTAGGAGAGTTTATGGTGATTCTAGGTTCACTCCAAGCAAATTTCTGGTACGCCTTCTTTGCGGCAATGATTTTAATAGTAGGCGCAGCGTACACATTGTGGATGGTGAAGAGAGTTTTCTGGGGGCCTATAGTGAATTCAGATGTTAGTACTTTAAGCGACATTAACACTCGAGAGTTTTTTGTATTGGCGGTTCTAGCAGTAGCTGTTTTAGCTGTTGGCGTCTATCCTCAACCTTTGATTGAAGTGATGCATGTTTCAATGGTTAACCTGCTTGAGCAAGCACTCACAACGAAACTACCGGTGGCATTATGATAGATTATCAATTCAATACTGCTGACTTATTTTTTGCTCTTCCAGAGTTGTTTATGGTGGCTGCTATTGCATTAATATTGCTACTTGACTTGTTTGTCTCTGAGCGCTTCCAAAATCTCACTTATTACTTAACTCAATCCACACTAGCGATCACCGGTTACTTAGCATTTAATCTAATCGGCGAATCGGCTGTTATTTTTGATGGCACTTTTGTACTTGATACCATCGGCTCTTATTTCAAAGTCTTTATGATGGTCTTTAGCATAGTGGCCTTGGTTTATTCTCGACATTATTTAAGAGTACATAATTTATTGAAAGGTGAATACTTTATTCTATCCTTGCTCTCAGTGCTTGGCATGATGGTTATGGTTTCTGCCCATAGTATGCTGACGATTTACTTAGGTTTAGAGATTATGTCATTGTCTTTATACACACTTATAGCGATCGCTAGAGATCGAGCTGTTGCGGTAGAAGCAGCGTTAAAGTATTTTGTGCTTGGTGCAATCGCGTCAGGGTTGCTACTTTATGGTATGTCGATGATTTATGGTATTACTGGTAGTCTAGATATTGGCCAAATTGCGGCATTTGCAACGAGTGCAAACTTGAACTCCGAGCAAGTACTTATTCTCAACTTTGGGTTAGTATTCTTAGTCATTGGTATTGCTTTCAAATTCGGTGCTGTTCCTTTTCATATGTGGGTGCCAGATGTTTACCAGGGTGCGCCGACTTCAGTCACTATGTTTTTATCCACTGTGCCGAAGATTGCTGCAACTGCCATGTTGGTGCGCCTACTAATCGATGGCCTTGGTGGGTTGCAAGCTTATTGGGCAGATTTGTTCATGATTCTTGCAATTCTTTCTATCGGTTTAGGTTCATTAGTAGCCTTGATGCAGACAAATATAAAACGCTTGTTGGCGTATTCAACTATTTCCCATATTGGTTTTATTTTGCTTGGTTTTATAACTGGTGTCGTTGAAGGCTATGGTGCTGCTGTCTTTTATGTTTTGGCTTATGTATTAATGAGTTTGACAGCTTTTGGCACTATTATTGTTTTGAATAAACAAGGATTTGAGGCAGATCAAATTGTTGACTTTAGAGGCTTGAGCAAACACTCACCTTGGTTTGCTTTAATAATGCTATTTGTTATGCTTTCAATGGCTGGTGTACCTCCATTCATTGGTTTCTATTCTAAGCTGTTTATTCTTCAGCAAGTCATTTCAGCAGGCTATATTTATTTAGCGGTTGCTGCAGTTGTATTTGCAGTTATCAGTGCATATTACTACCTTCAAATCATCAAAACAATGTACTTTGATGATGCTGAAAAAGAAGTTACAGTAACAGCGCCTATGGACATGCGCATTATTCTTTCCATCAATGGAGCTTTGATTCTAGTTCTTGGTTTAATGCCAAGCTACTGGATGGAATTAGCCATTTCTTTGTTTTAAAAATCAAACATCAGGCAAATTGCCTAAGTAGTTTAAGGGCGCGTTAAGAATCAACTATAAATCACAGAGTTTATAATTAAAGTATTTATAGAGATTGATAAATGATTGTTGCGCATAGAGGTGCTTCTGATGATGCACCAGAAAATACTCTACAGGCATTTCACTTAGCTTGGTTGCAGAACGCTGATGCTATTGAGGGTGATTTTCGTCTTACCAAAGATGAGCAGATTGTCTGCATTCATGATAAGGATACCTTTCGTACCTGTGGTGAAAAACTGATTGTTGCAGAAAGCACTTATGCTGAATTAAGTCAACTCGATGCATCTAAACACTTTAAAGGTGATTTAGCTCCACAATCAATCCCTTTACTTAGCGAAGTGTTTAAAACAATACCCAACAATAAGGGTATTTATATCGAGATTAAATGTGGGCCTGAAATCGTTCCTACTCTTATCAATTGGATAGTAAATTCGAATCTTCGAAAGGAACAAATTTCAATCATAGCATTTGATAATCAAGTAATTAAAGCCTTTAAATCAATTGCGCCTCATATTAAAGCGCACTGGTTATATGACGTGAAAGAGCCAGTCAGTAGCCACGAGTTGCTAGATAGTTTAAGAGATATCAAGGCTGACGGTCTTGGCTCAAACAACAAAAACTCTCAAGAACTTGTCAACAGTATCACCAAAGCTGGTTTTGAGTACCACTCATGGACTATTGATGACATACAAATTGCTGAACAATTATTGAAGTGGGGGGCGACTTCAATTACAACAAACAAGCCAGGCTATTTAAGGCAACAGCTTTCAATTAAATATACTTCTTGACGATAACTCATAATGGGTTATAAAATGCAGGCTTTCATTTCAAGGCAAATTTGTATTTTCAATGAGCAATAATTTCTCTACAAATGTACTTGCAGCCATAATATCAGCTTTTAGTTTCTCGCTTGCAGCGGCAGCTGTTCCATACTTTTACAAAGTAGGAGGCAGCGTTTTCTTGTTGCTTGGTATGCGCTATATTTTCACCCTATCCTTGTCGAGCGTTTTAGATAAGTCACCCAAAAAACAAAAAACTAAGGAAGCTCGAATACGGTTAGTGTTAATTAGCATATTTCAAGCAATATTTGTTGGCTCATACATGTATTCCATCAAACTGATTCCTTTAAGTTTGGCTGTGGTTGTAATTTACACGTTTCCAATCATTACTTTTTTCGCTAATTCATTAATTAGGAGTAGGTCAATTGATGTGTTGTCGGTTTTGGCTCTATTAGCTTCTTTGCTGGGCATATGGGTGTTGGTTCAGAGTGATAGTAGTGACTGGAATTTGTGGGGTGTTTTTTGGGGTTTGTTTGCATCAGTTGCTCAGAGTTTTGTTAATATTCTATCTCGTCACGAGAGTGTGACCCCAGGATGGGGCTTAATTAAATATATTATGGTGTTGCCTGCAGCGGTTTTTGTAATAATTTATTTTATGACCACTGCAGCACCAATAGCATCAGTGACTGCACCGATGTTAATGTGGGGTCTTGCTTCAGCTATCGGTATGAGTGGTGGTTTTTACTTTTTCTTTCACTCTATTGCAAAAATTGGTCCTGTTCGCACGGCTAATGTGATGTACATGGAGCCAGTTTTTACAATCATTCTTGGCGTTATACTACTCCAAAATGTACTCGGCTATTCTCAGTGGCTAGGCATGCTAATAATTTTGTTAGCTACAATTTCTCTTGAGCGATGGGGTACAAAATATGATTAAATTTAAGGTGTCATTATGAATGAAAGAATAGACATTTTATTATCAAATTTTTTGAAGAACAGCGTGCCTGCTCATGGGCTTCCTGCTGTAGCTTATAATGATTCTGAGTTCTGGGAAATTGAGTCCGAAACCGTATTTACTCAGAATTGGGTTTTTGTGGGATTTGTTCATGAACTCAAAAAGCCTGGTGATGTTGTTACATGTTCGGTTGCCGGTCAACCCTTGATCCTTATTAAGAACAAGCTTGGTGAAATCAACGCCTTTCATAATGCCTGTAGACACCGTTGCCTAAAATTGGTTGATGAAGCAAAAAATGTGGGAACTAAGTTGCGTTGTCCATATCATTCTTGGACTTATAATTTGGATGGGGAGCTTTGCGAAACTCCTTTTTTTGCTGGAGAAGAACATCATGTCGAGGGTTTTGAGTTCTCTAAACACGGCCTAAAGCCAGTAAGACTGGCTATCTGGCATGACTGGATTTTCGTTAACCTTAGTGCTGATGCACCAGTATTTGAGGAGTATTCAGCTCCCTTGATGAAGTATTTTGAAGATATCAACTTTGAACAAGTTGAACCAGTTGCGACACTTGATTTTGGTGAAATTTCAACCAATTGGAAGTTTCTAATGGAAAACTTTATTGAACCTTACCATGTTCAGTTTGTTCATCGTACGACAACAAATCAACCACTCAAAGACCACTACACTATCGTTGATGATGTTTGTCTAGGAAGCGCTATTGAACTGGATGAAGAAGACAAAGTGAAAGGCAGCCTTTCTGTCAGCTCACGCTACCTCACACTATTTCCTAACTTTATTATTGGTCGATATTTCCCTGACCAGATTGGGGTCTACTTGAATGTTCCAGTTGACTCAGGGCACACTCAGCAGAAAAGAGTTATTTATACGACTGAGGGACAAACTCTATCAAAAGACGAAGTTGATGCAATGAAAAAATTATGGTGGGATGTTCATAAAGAAGACCATGCAATTTGTGAAAGAATGCAACTCGGTCGCGCCTCACCAGTAGCAAAGGAAGGTGGCTTTCTGTCGCCTCATTGGGAGAATAGCGTTCGTGCATTCCAAACAATGATCGCAGAGGCTGTAATGAAAACATCAAAAAACATTTAAAGGAGGACATATGTCTACTGAAAGTAATGATAATGGCTATAGATTAGCTCACACAATGATAAGAGTGCTAGACCTAGAAAAATCAATCCATTTTTATTGTGATATTTTGGGTATGCAAGTCTTGAGAAGAACCGATTATCCTGGTGGTAGCTACACCAATGCATTTGTAGGTTATGGGCCCGAGATTGAATTCCCAGCATTGGAGTTGACATATAACTGGGGTCAAAAAGAGCATTATGACAAAGGTAATGGCTGGGGTCATATCTGTATCGAAACACCTGACGTTTATAAAGCTGTAGAAGACCTTGAAGCTCAAGGAGCAAAGATTATCAGTCCAGCTAAACCGATGAATGCTGGAACCCGTATCCTTGCATTTATAGAAGATCCAGACGGTTATGTTGTTGAATTGAATGAAAAACTTAACTTAACTCAATAAGGAAAATGATGAAAGATAATAAACCAAAACTCTATAAATTTAGCGATATAGAACATCGTTTGCATACTTTGGAGCCAGGACAAACCTATATCAAGCCTTTTGTCACCAGTGCTGTCAGTGACACTATGTGTGGTGGTCTAAATTTTTTAAATCAAGTTTCAGTACCTTGGGAATTAACTTGTGATGAAATTATTTATTGCATGGAAGGTACTTTCAGGTTGACCTGTGATGGAGAGTCATATGTTTGTTCACCTGGAGATGTTTTGTATATACCTAAGGACAATTCAATCGCATACGAATGTGATGAAAAGTGTGTCATATTCTATGCCGCCTATCCGCATGACTGGAAACAACAAGCAGGAATTACTTTTGTTCCTGGTATTGACCCAGAGGACATGCCAAAAAATTAAAAGCAGATTCTATTTTGATAGTTAAGTGAATACTTTGTTATGAAAATAGTCATAGCACCAGATTCCTTCAAGGAAAGCCTTTCAGCCAGTGAAGTTGCCAATGCTATAGAAGCAGGATTTGTTGGCGTCTTCCCAAACGCTGAAGTACTCAAATTGCCTGTTGCAGATGGCGGTGAAGGAACAACTGAAGCGCTTATATCTGCTACCCAGGGTTGTTATTTTTCGACACAAGTGATGGGTCCAATGGGAGAAGTCGTTAATGCAAGTTGGGGTATGCTTGGTAATTCGAAGACGGCAGTCATTGAGGTAGCGAATGCTTGTGGTTTGAGCTTGGTGCCTTTAGAAAATCGTAACCCAATGATTGCAACAAGTTATGGGGTAGGAGAACTTATATTGGCAGCAGTGAATGAGGGTGCTAACCACATCATTATTGGCTTAGGCGGAAGTGCTTCTAATGATGGTGGTGCAGGTTTGTTACAAGCTTTAGGTGTTCGTCTACTTGATATTTCAGGAAACCAACTGAACCGAGGTGGTGGTAGTTTGAGTTCTCTTAGTAGTATTGACCCTGGTGCAATAGACTCTCGTCTTCAAGGCGTCAGCTTTGAGGTAGCGTGCGATGTTGATAATCCACTACTTGGTCCACAAGGCACTTCAGTGATTTTTGCGCCACAAAAGGGCGCTAATAGTGAAATGATTGCTCAACTGGACGCCAATCTGACACGTTATTCTGACATTTTAACTAGCACAATAAAAAAAGATGTTTCAGAAGTTCCAGGTTCTGGCGCAGCTGGAGGAATAGGCTCAGCTTTTCTTGCTTTTTTAAATGCGGAACTTAAAAGTGGCATCAATATCGTTTTGGATGCCATAGATTTCGAGCATCATATTAAAGGTGCTGATTTAGTTATCACAGGTGAGGGTCGTTTCGATAGTCAAAGTATAAGAGGAAAAGCACCTATTGGCGTTGCTAAATGTGCTAAGAGGAATCGATGTCTAGTATTTGTGATTGCTGGCTCGGTTGAAGATGATGAAAGACTAATTCATAAACACGACATTGATAGAGTCTTCAGTGTTGTCTCAAAGCAGTTAACACTTGAACAGGCATTGGCAAATCCATCTGAAAGTATAACCCTTGCTTCTATTAGTGCTGCAAAATATTTCAGAGATCACCACTAGGCAGTAAGCTTGCAAGATAGGACTATCCAGTTAGTAGCCTAAATCAGGCCTCACTAGGTTCTTGAGTTCTTGGTTGGCAAGGTAGCGACGCATATTCATAAAAACCAATTCGAGAGTCATTAGAATGTAGGTGTCACCATCATCTGCAGAAATATGGGGCATAACCATGAGGTTAGGAGTAGACCATAAAGGTGAGTTTTTGGGTAGCGGTTCCGGGTCAAATACATCGATAATTGCAGCCCCAATATGACCTGAATTTAGGTTATCAACCAAGGCTACATAGTCTATTGTAGCAGCGCGACCTACGTTAACAATACCAACGCCAGGTTTCATTAATGATTGCCGTCTTTCATCCAATAAGTTATTAGTTTCAGTGGTATTTGGGGTGGCCATAAAAATATAATCTGCTTTTGGTAATACTGTATCCAATTGATCAGTTGATACCATTTCATCTACATCTTCTAAAGTTTTTCCGTGGCGACTGACACCAATAACATTCATTCCAAGTGCTTTGCATTTTTTTGCCACAGAGTAGCCAATATTTCCAACGCCAATAACCAACAAAGTTTTGCCCTTTATGGGAGTAGAGTAAAGTGATTCCCAGTGGTTGTTATGTTGATTTGCAATGATCTGTGGCATATGAGTGTGAAGCATAAGAACACTCATCAAACCAAATTCACCCGATTTTGCTGAATGCACGCCTTTATTGTTGACAACAGAAAGGTTATTAGGAAGCCAATCCATTGGGCAGAGGTGCTCAACACCAGCACCAGTGATATGAATCCAACGAAGATTAGGCGCTATTTCGGCAAGGTTTTCGGTAGGAAAATCCCAACATACGAGTACCTCTGCTGTCTTCATTGATTCATAAAAGTTATCCAAATCCCAGTCAAATACTGGCTCAATTTTTCCTTTCAGGTCGGGGTAATTTTCAAGAGCTTCGTTAAATCTTGCTTCCGTAAAAGCGAAAACAGATTCCCCTTCTATTGTCGGTGGAAAGGACTTAGGGTCTGCATGATTGCTCTTGAAATGCACTTTTACTTTTCTTTTTTCTAGCATGCTATCAGTACCTACCTTATTGGTTTATTTAATCTTTGAATTATGCCTTGACTGCATTTCCTTCAATCCTGCAGTTACAATTTTAATTCTTTGTTGTTCCGATTTGCCATCAACTTGAAACTGAATGTCAACAAACTCGTGTGCAAGTTTACTGAGTAAAGAGGCATCATCACCTTCTTCATTTTTTGGGATAGAAAGAACAGAGTCACCACCATAAGTGGGAATCGGCATTCCCACAATTTTTGAGGCGAGGTAGGGTTGTTTTCCAGCAATTACGGTTCTAATTTGCTTCCTTATTCGTTGACGCATCATAGCAACGCCACGGTCACTTCGCACTAGTTGTTCATTTTTATGAATGTTAATGGCACCCATACCTTCACAAGCCTCTCTATCTGCAGGGAACCTCTGTCGTTCTTCATATGGTCGATCGAAAACTTCACCCTGTTCAATCAGCTCTGGACCTTCTGGCGTGTTATATGCTTGGGGATCACCACGTTTACCAAAATTAGCCCAAGCATAACAGATGGTCGTTTCATCATCAATTGGCACTACCCAACGACTGAAAGAGCTTCGCCCGTAATAGATTTGTTTCGTGCCATCAGCTCTGAAGGCTGCCCCTGCTTGAGTAAAATTTGGCAAAACAACTTCATTGATTCGAAACCAAACGTTGTCACCAACTCTGCGCGTGTTGCAGCCCAATATCCAGTTATCTCGCTCGAAGAAGTCCATCTGACCTACCTCTCCAAAGCCTACTGAAAATTGTTGACGACTCATATTGGAATGAAGAAAGGCGGTATGAATAGGATCAACGATAGCATCGAGTACTTGAAGCCAGTTACAATTAAAGGGTGCTTTGTAAGGAACCATTTCCATATCTTCAAATTCGAGGCTGTCATAGATTGGAAATTCTGGCTTTTCATCAATTGGGCCTAAATATGCAAAGATAAGCCCCTTAAATTCGAAAGTAGGATAAGCGCCTAGACGCACCTTATTTTTTATCATATCTGCGGTTGCGGTTGGCTGACCAGGAACTTCAATCAATGTGCCATCGACATCATAGTGCCAGCCGTGGTAGCAGCATTGGATGCCTTTTTCACGACAAATTCCAAATTCCAGAGAGGCCTGTCTATGAGGGCAGTGTTTGTGAACTAGTCCCAACTGACCGCTCTTATCTCGAAACAAGACAAGCTCTTCTCCAAGTATTTTTATTGCAACAGGGAGTTCTGCTAAATCAGAAGAAATAAATACTGGTTGCCAGTAGCGCCTAAGATACTCGCCAGCTGGAGTTCCTCGGCCAATTCTTGTTATTTCATCATCGACCTTGTTTGAAAGTGTAACACTATGGCCAGCAAAACCTTTTAAATCAGTTCCATTTTTATCTTTAGTGTCTTTCATCAGTAGAGATCTCTTGCTATTATCAAAATAAAATAATCAGTCATAATATGGTATAGTGATTTTTTTTTAACAAACTATACCTCAAAAGGAGTCAATAATGGCAAACATATATCCAACATTAATGTCAGAGGCGCTTCCAGATAAAAAGCGCGTTAATGAAGCCAAAGCAAAACTTGAAAAGGCAGGTGTTAAGTATATTCTTTCATGCTGGATAGACCTTCTAGGCATTCCTAAAACTAAGCCTATCCCCATCTCTGAGTTTGAGTTGTTGTGTGCTGGAAAAGGCCCTCAATTTGCTGTTCATTCTATTTCTTTCGTTCCAGAATTAGGACCAAATGACTCTGATCAGATTCCAGTTCCAGATCTTGATAGTTTGATGATCTGTCCTTGGGATAAAACCTGTGCCTGGGTTTTTTCTGATTTGTGGTGGGAGGATAAACCTTACAATTTATGTCCCCGTCAAACACTAAAAAGAGCTGTGAAGAATGCTGAGGATGCTGGATATAGAGCTTTTTGTGGTATTGAGCCCGAATTTATAGTAATGCGTTGGGAAAACGGCCAACCTGTCAAAGCTATTGATGACGACCCTTTGCCCGGTGAAGGTGTACGACCACGCCGCCAAGCCTTTGGATATGATGTGGAATATAGCATTGACTCTATGGAATTTTTGGGAGAAATGATTGATACTCTCAATGAATTAGGTTGGGGCTTGAAGGATGTTGTTTGCGAGGGAGCATATTCTCAGTTTGAACTCGACTTTACTTATACAAACGTACTTCAAATGGCTGATCGTTTGGTATTTTTAAGGGTTTTGCTCAAAGAGATTGCAAAAAATCACGGCATGTTTGTTACTTTTATGCCGAAACCAACAATTGGAGATTGGCGTTCTGGTGCCCACATTAATTTCAGCTTAACGAGTACTGCGAACAATAAAAATATATTTGAAGGAAAGAATGGTAAGTTTTCGGATGCAGCCTACCATGCGGTCGGTGGTTTGATTAGGCATGGAACAGAAATTACAGCCGTGGCATGTTCCACGGTTAATTCTTATAACGGATTGGTTCCTATAGTGGGAGGATTTGAGGGTGGAGTACACACATGGGCTCCAACTCAAATGGCATATGGCGACAATAACCGCTCATGTATGCTTCGTCTTCCACAAAATCGTTTTTGTATAGAGAACCGTGCCGCCGATATGTGTATGAATCCATACTTATCATTAGCTTTGACTACTGCGGCAGTTATGGACGGAATTAAAAATAAGATTGATCCAGGTAAGCCATTAAATGTTAATCTTTACACTTTGAGTCCTGAAGAAATAAAAGCCTCTAAAATTAAATCTCTACCTCGAAACCTTCTAGAGGCCATTGAAAAACTTCAGCATGATGATTTTGCAAAAGAGGTTTTAGGTGAATCAATGCTAAACCAATTTTTTGCCTACAAGATGGATGAATGGGATCGTTATCACCAGGCCGTAAGCGACTGGGAAGTAACTGAGTATTTAAGGCTTTATTAAATTAGCATAGTTGATTTAATCAAGTGTATATTGATCAATAAACTTGACCCAAACTTGAAACAATAGTTTCACCTGTAAAAATAAATTTATGAGGATTTTAATATGTCTATCAATCTTTCAAATATAGCCAAGAAGCGCGGTATCAAATATTTTTTGATTAGTTTTGTCGATTTGTTCGGTAATCTACGCTCAAAATTGGTACCCACAAGGGCCATCGATGGTATGCAAAAAGATGGTGCTGGTTTTGCTGGTTTTGCAGCCTGGCTAGATATGACTCCTGCACATCCTGATATGTTTGCGATTCCGGATCCTGAAAGCTTTATTCAGTTACCTTGGAAGCCAGAAGTTGGTTGGCTAGCTTCAGATCTTTGGATGGATGGCAAGCCAGTTGAAGCTTCTCCAAGAGTTGCGCTAAAAAGGCAGTTGGAGCAAGCTGAAAAGCTTGGTTTTCGGATGAAGACAGGGGTTGAATGTGAATACCACCTGATTAATAGTGATGGTACTGATATTGCTGATACTAAAGATCAACAAAGTAAACCTTGCTATGACCAGCAAGCTTTAATGCGACAGTATCCTGTTATCAGTCAGATTTGTGACGCCATGATTGAACTGGGCTGGGGTCCTTATCAGAATGACCATGAAGATGCCAACGGTCAGTTTGAAATGAACTGGGACTTTGATGACACTCTGAAAACAGCTGACCGTCATGTCTTTTTCAAATTTATGGTCAAGTCAATAGCTGAACTTCATGGAATGAGAGCCACCTTTATGCCGAAACCTTTCTCCCATTTGACTGGCAATGGTTGTCATTCACATATCTCAATCTGGAATTTAAATGGCACTCAAAACTTATTTGATGGGAATAATGATGCCCGTGACCTAGGATTATCACCTTTGGCTTATCAATTTCTAGGCGGCATTATGCATAGTGCCGATCGATTAACTGCTATCTTTAATCCTACAATCAATAGCTATAAACGTATCAACGCTCCGAGGACGCTATCTGGTGCAACTTGGTCGCCAAGCTCGATCACTTATGGAGGTAATAACCGTACTCATATGATTAGAGTTCCTGAAGCAGGGCGCTTTGAGTTACGATTGATGGACGGAGCAGCTAATCCTTATTTGATGCAAGCAGGCATCCTTGCCTGTGGTCTTGATGGGATTGAAGGCAACCGTGACCCAGGTGATCCTCTAGACATTAATATGTATGAACTGGGAGAGGATATAAAGGGTTACAAGCAGTTGCCTCATAATTTACTTGACGCGATTCGTCTTTTTGAGAGTAGTGATGTTTTGAGAGAGAGACTGGGAAGTGAGCTGGTTGACGCTTTTGTGAAATTGAAGAAAAACCAATGGAATGATTACACTTCGCATTTAACAAAATGGGAACTTGACAATACCTTGGACTGTTAGTTGTTCTCCAGAAGTCAAATCAACAACAAATAATAACTTGTAACACTAAAGATATGGCACTGTAATGGATTATGAGAAGTATGAATTAGGCACTGTTTCGCTACTGTCAGGTGAGAAGCTCGATTCAGCTTTCTTAATTTATAAAACCTATGGCAAGTTAAATAAAAACAAAGACAATGTAGTTGTATTGCCAACTTTTTATACCGGCTCTCATCAAAGAAATGAGGGCTTTTTTGGTATTGGCAGAGCGATCGATCCAGAGAAACATTTTGTTGTGTCGATTAACATGTTTGGTAATGGCTTCTCTTCATCACCAAGCAATACTCCAGCTCCTCAGGATGGTCCTAGGTTTCCACACATATCACTTTGGGATAACATTGCCTGTCAGTATAAGTTACTTACCGAACACCTAGGAATAGATAGAATTGCACTTGTCACAGGTTGGTCAATGGCCGGCTGTCAGGCATATCAGTGGGCTGCGCAATATCCAGATTTCGTTGATGCTATTTTGCCTTTCTGTGCTTCGGCAAAAACATCGACACATAACTATGTTTTTCTTGAAGGCGTCAGAGCGGCGCTTTGTGCAGACCAGAATTGGAATAAAGGCGACTATGACTCCCCTCCAGTTGATGGACTTAAAGCCTTTGCAAGAGTCTATGCGGGCTGGGCTTTTTCTCAAACCTTTTATCGTGACTCTTTGTTTCAAGAAATCGGTTATGAAACTATGGAGGACTTGTTGATTGATTGGGAAAATGACCATGTTGAGAACTGGGATGCCAACAACCTCTTGGCTAAACTTGCGACATGGCAGGCCAGTGATATCAGTGTTGGCCCTCTTTATAATGGTAATTTTAAAATGGCATTGAAGGCAATTCGTGCAAAAACTATCTTAATGCCTTGTACCCAAGACCTCTATTTTCCACCTGAAGATAATGCCATTGAGGCGAGTTATATTATGAATGCTGAGCTCCGTCCATTTGATTCTCCATTTGGGCACTGTGCAGCTAACCCAGGAAACGACTCTGGTTTTGAGGCTGCACTTGAGAGAGCTATCGGCGATTTACTTGAAACATAAAAAACGGGAATGATATGAAGATTACTTGGCAAGATTTTGAAAAAGTTGATATAAGGGTTGGCACGATAATTAAAGCTGAGGATTTTCCTGAGGCTAGAAGCCCTGCATATATTCTGCACGTTGATTTTGGTTCAGAGGTTGGTATCAAGAAGTCTAGCGCTCAAATCACAAATCTGTATACAAAAGAACAGCTTGAGAATAAACAGGTCATGGGGGTTGTGAACTTTCATCCCAAGCAAGTCGGTCCAATTATGAGTGAATGCTTGGTTTTAGGTTTCTATAACCAAGATAAATCTGTAGTCTTAGCAGTGCCCGATACGCCTGTTGAAAATGGCGCTCGTCTTCTATAGAGTTTGGACTTTTAGCAAGATTTACGTTGACCCAAAAGGGCGTTAATCCACCTTGGCTTGATGAATTAAAATAACTTATCAGCTATTAAATAACTGAGTACAATGACCTCTATTTTTTTATTTTAATAATTACATTTAATGAGTTCAATTGTTTCCATCAAAGACCTTTCAAAAACCTATAACTCTGGTTTCGAAGCCTTAAAAAACATCAATTTGGATATTAAAAAGGGTGAGATTTTGGCATTGTTGGGTCCAAATGGTGCCGGGAAAACGACCTTAATTTCGACAATCTGCGGTATCGTTTCACCAACCTCAGGAACTGTCACTGTTGATGGTAATGACATCATCACTGATTTTAGAAAGACAAGACAAATGATCGGTCTAGTTCCTCAGGAACTCACCCTTGGTGCTTTTGAACAGGTATTTCAGACGGTGAGTTTTAGTAGAGGTTTGTTTGGCTGTAAAAAGAATGATGACTATCTAAAACAGCTACTCAAAGATCTCTCTCTTTATGATAAAAAGGATACTGAAGTTCGAGAATTGTCCGGAGGGATGAAAAGACGTGTTCTGATTGCCAAGGCACTTTCGCATGAACCTCAAATATTATTTTTAGATGAGCCAACAGCGGGGGTTGACGTTGAACTCAGAAAGGATATGTGGAAGATTGTTCGTCAGTTGCAAGATAAAGGCGTAACCATTATCCTTACAACGCACTATATAGAAGAGGCAGAGGAAATTGCTGAGAGAGTCGGAGTAATTAATAATGGCGAGCTCCTGTTGGTTGAGAAAAAAGAGCTGTTAATGGAAAACTTTGGCAAAAAACAACTCGTCATTGAGTTAAGGGAGGCAGCCAAAGAAATTCCTCATACGCTTCATAAACATAATGTGGAGTTAACGGATGACGGCTTGAATATTAGCTACACTTATGACACAAAAAATGAAGGGAGCAATATTCAAGAGGTACTCAAAGAAGTTTCTGACTCAGAGTTACTGCTTAAGGATATTAAAATCAATCAGAGCTCATTAGAAGATATCTTTGTAGACTTGGTGAAATTAAAATGATGAATTTTAGAGCGATAAAAGTAATTTATTTGCATGAAATGTTACGTTTCTGGCAAACACTTTTCCAGAGTGTCGCTTCACCGATACTTTCAACGGCGTTGTATTTCGTTGTCTTTGGTGCAGCAATTGGCTCGCGGATAGCTAACGTTGATGGCGTATCTTATGGACTCTTCATTATTCCCGGTCTGACCATGCTTTCAGTCTTAACTCAGAGCATTTCTAACGCCTCATTTGGGATATTTTTTCCAAAATTTACGGGCACTATCTATGAAATTCTTTCTGCCCCAATCTCGTTTTATGATGTCTTGATAGGGTTTGTTGGAGCGGCTGCAAGTAAGTCTTTGTTTTTGGCAGCTATTATTCTAATTACAGCGAGTTTTTTTGTAGATCTCAACGTTGCACACCCATTTTGGATGTTGGGATTCCTTATATTGACCTGTGTGTCTTTCAGTTTGTTTGGCTTTATTATCGGACTTTGGGCTGAAAACTTTGAAAAACTGCAAATCGTACCATTACTGATTATTACCCCTCTAGTTTTTTTGGGAGGTAGCTTTTACTCTATAAGCATGCTGCCACCTTTATGGCAAAAAGTTACCTTATTTAACCCAGTTCTTTATTTGGTCAGTGGTTTCCGCTGGAGTTTTTTTGAGATTTCCGATGTTAGTGTAGGAGTAAGCCTACTGATGGTGATCGTTTTCTTGAGTGCATGTATTGGTGTTGTGGCTTGGATTTTTAAATCAGGTTACAAATTGAAACAATAAGTTTGTTTATTTGTTGCTTATGATTCAAGTTACAGACATTTATATTTATCCCGTCAAATCACTCAAAGGTATTCCACTAAAGGAAGCAGAAACTGGCTCGCGTGGCTTTAAACATGATCGCGAGTGGATGATTACAGATAGTGATTATCAGTTCCTAACGCAACGCCAAATTGAAGCAATGGCGACCATTTCTGTGAGCATTGCTAAAGATTTCTTGTTACTAGAGTCATCAAAAGGCAACGAACTAAAGATTAATCTTAACGCTAAAAGGGAAGAGTCAGTTCAGGTGTCAGTTTGGGACGATATTTGTGACGCATTTGACGAAGGAGAGGCTGCTTCATATTGGTTAACTGATGAACTCGGATATTGGCAAGGGAAAACGTTGAGGCTGGTGAGATTTTGTTCCGATCGAAAACGTCCAGTGCCAACAAAATACCTTCACGGTCGTGAAGCCGAGAGTTCATTTTCTGACCAATTCCCCTACCTCATAACTACCTGGGATTCGTTGAAGAAGTTAAATGAGGGTCTCAGAGAAAATGGAAAGCTAGAGGTTACAATGGCTCGCTTTAGACCTAACATAGTTGTCAACGATGTAGCCAGTATTGAGAACAAGACATCTCTTGATCTGATCTCCCAAGATGGTAACTATGAGTTCGGTTTGAGGAAACCATGCAAGCGCTGCAAAATAACAACAATCAATCAAGATAGCGGAGAAATCATAGACTTCAAAGAGCCACTCTCAACTTTGACTTCACTGAAGTTTAGTTCTGAAAATTATGGCGCATTTTTTGGTCAAAACGCTATCCTGCTTTCAGATCAAGAGTGTATCGTCAGTGTCGGTGATTTGTTGCAAACGAGTACGAAAATAACATAGTTAGTTATCTAGAGAGATCCCTCCGAAGCGCTTTTCCTGTTTCCAGGCATGTCCATAAATAACTTCATAAGTTGCAGGCAACTTGTCGTCCTTTCGATAACTTTCATACATTTCAATCATCTTATTAAATTTCGTTTTCCCAGTCAAAGACTTTGAACGGTTGTGCACGGTTTGAGCTCCAATACCCTTCAAGTCGTGCATTAAATCGATGACTTTGTCATAGGTCAGTGTTAACCTTTCCATTTCCATTACTGGGCTTTGAAAGCCGGATTGCAGCATTTGATCACCAATGTCATGCATATCAGTAAACTCATTGACATGAGGATTGCTATCAACAACAGACCAGCTACGCTTTAACTCTTTAAGGGTATCTGGACCAAACGTTGAAAAAAGAAATAAGCCTTCAGGTTTAAGAACTCTAAAGCATTCATCTAAAAGAGTTTTTAGGTCAGGGCACCACTGCATCATCAAATTAGAGACAATAAAGTCAATACTGTTATCGGTGAAAGGTAATTGGTAAGCGTTAGCACAAACCTTTAAGTCATGAACATTGGATAACAAAGACTGTTGTGCGAAATCGATACAGATTAATGTTGCATTGGGAAAAGCTTTAACTGCTTTTTCGCTCAGGAATCCAGTTCCAGAGCCCAGATCAATTATTGTTTTTGGATCAATTGAGATAACATTCAATTTTTCTGCGAGACGAACTGAAATCTCATTTTGTAGGAAAGCGCTGTCATCGTATTTAGCTGACGCCTTATTAAATGTTGTCCTTACTCTAGACATTCGACCAGTTGACTTGAAAGTCCTTTCATTAAATTAAAATATTGATCTGAACCTGCATTAAGTTTAGCACCTAAGATGTCAATTCTGAGTGCTTTTATTGGTAAGCCTTCTGACAAAACGTTTACTTTTTTAGATGTGTTTTCGGGACCATAAAGTAGGCATTTAATTTTCAAATCTTTCATTTTTTTTCTAGCTTCTAGAGTCCTATGAATACTAAGTCGAGCGCCATGGTAAGGCGTTATGATGACTGGTTTTTGAAGTTGAAAACTTTTTTCAAAGTACTGAAGCGTATCTGAAAATATTGCGAAACGCTCTGACCTGAAAGGTGCTATTTGTTGTTGAAGTTCTGATTTCAATTTATTTAGTCTTGAATGAATTTTTACAAGATTAGTTTCGTAAGTGTCGCTATTATTGGGGTCAATTTTTATTAGCTGTTCGTTAATATATTGTGCAGTTTTTTTCATATTATCAATGTCTAACCAGAGATGTAAATCATTATCAGTTTGTTCATGTTCCTCATTTTTATCCATTTCATTTGTATCTGGATTTCTAAAATAATAAAGATGAAGGCCATCTATCTTGCTCACGATAATATGTGATCCAACTTTGATATTTCTAAGAGTTTTTTTGAGACCTGTTTCAAAACCGTCTCCAATTGTTATCACAAGATCTGCATTTGAAAGTAAGTTTAATTGAGAAGGTTTAAGGTGAAAAGTATGTGCAGAGTCGCTAGATTCTAACAACAATTGAGGCCTTGAAACACCTTCCATAAGAGCGCTTACGATACTATGTATCGGCTTAATACTGACGACAACATTAGGTGTTGACTGAGCGCCAACATTATTCAGGCTTAAGAGAAAAGTTAAGCTCAGCAATAAACGGTAAATCATAGCATGCCTCAAAATCAAGGGAAATTATACGCCAACCACTTACATCTTCATTAATTTAGCGTTGACAAACGACAATTGCTCTCGTAGGTGCTGGGTAACCTTCAATTGTAAGAGAGTCATCAAGTGGATTAAGGAAATCTTCTAGAGAAGCCCCATTTTCACCGATCCATGGCGTTTTGCGTTGTTCTACTGTTGTGGTTTTAGAGACGTCAACAACCCTGACATTATTGAAGTTTGCATCATTTAGCCAAGATTTAAGAGTTTTAATACTTGGTATGGAGTAAACATTTCGCATTTGTGCGTAACGATCTTTAGGGACTAGTATGTAATCCTCTGGACCTTCAACTACAAGGGTTTCTATGACAAATTCGGCGTCTGGAGCCATCATTTCTTTTAATTGTGACAAGTGTGCCATATGGTCTCTCTGATGATATAAAACACCCATCGAAAATACCGTATCGAAAATAGGTTTTTTTGGAATTTCTTCTAGCTTCATTGGTAATAATAAAGCATTTAAGGGTGATTCAATCATTGATTTGATAGCTCTAAATTGATAGTTGAATAACAAAAAAGGGTCAATCCCTAGTGCCCGTTTTGCTCCTTCCATAGCCATCCTGAGAGTAAAGTAGCCGTTTCCTGCACCGACATCTAGCACACGTTTGTTTTTTAAGGGCTTAATGTGTTTGCTTATGCGTTGCCATTTCATATCTCCATCCCACTCACTTTCTAGCGCAAAGCCATTAATCATGAAAGGACCCTTCCTCCAAGGTACTAGTTTGTAGAGTGCATCCATTAATAATTCACTGTCAATGCAATCTTTATTAATACTAATATAAGGTTTCTTCAAAGAAATTTTGCCTTTAGGAAGGGCGTCAATAGTGTCAATGGCTTGGGACCATTTAGGGATATTGCCGTTATTGACTTGATAGGCCTGGTTGCTAATTTCTAGGCATTTTTTTGAGATTTTTTTAAGAAGAAAATCATCAAAAAAATTTACCAAATCTTCACGAAATAAATTCACTAATTACATTAATCAAAAAAATATACCTAGTATAAAATAAGTGGATATATAAAAAAATATTACTTTTAACTTTTTGGGGCTTAGTATGCTAAACAAATCAATCAAATTCTTTACTGTCTTCTTATTAGCTTTTAGCGTCT
>ENA-ORXI01000512-ORXI01000512.1-sediment-metagenome-genome-assembly--contig:-NODE-512-length-31994-cov-14.002256_pt1 | contig 31994 bp, 32 predicted proteins | sample MGYA00237861_ERZ511468 | MGnify/ENA primary metagenome ERZ511468 (study PRJEB26299, sample SAMN06266213) | sediment metagenome | isolation source: Hudson Canyon methane seep mesocosm | place... | reverse complement strand
TGAAACTATATGGGGGGAAATAGCCGTCAAATGCAATACGAATTGGCTGGTGAGTTTCCAGAAATGTTTTTTCTGCAGCTGTTAATTGAAAAGGTAATGCTGTGGGCATATCTAATTCTTTATGCTGATCACTGCATTGGAAAAAATTTCCGGGCGCAATGGTTAACACGGCAGTGATGCAACAAATTAACAGGGCTTTAAAAACCTTTGACACAAGTTTTCCTTGCAACGTTATGATATAGGGGAATTATAGTTGATAGGAAGTAAGGCGTTGTTGTTTATCAGAAGTTATTGTCTATTATCCATAGAGACCTGGTGGGTGACCTACCTTTCCAGAGCGGGACTTTCACCTGTTGGAATGATCGACCTTGCTCGGCCGCACACACCATATTTTTCCCTCATTCAAACTAAGGGAGATGGAAAAAAAATCATCCAATCTTACTGGTCTTTTTGTCCGTCTTCAGCGAGGTAGCAAAATAGCAGGTTAAAGCCAGCGCTCCAATGAACTAATCGCTTAACTTAATGGCACTTTAAAATTCTGGATTAAAATAATTCAGCTTTGGTATAAAGGTTCCAAAAAACAAAGTCACCACATCGCTGAACAATCACAGGTGCACCACACTAGAAATCAATAGAGAAACGACTGTCGTGATGATTATTGATTTGGACATACTGATAAAGTCTGCTTGTCCGGTATATTTTCAGCTTCAATTGAAATTTCATTTTCACGCTCAATCCGGGCAAACCATGCCAACTCTGTTTGATACCGGGGCATCATTTCTACCTGCAAGCCTAATTGAATAAACTTCTGTTGTAATCTCAATGCCCTACTTTGTTTTTTAAACAATCCTAAAGAAATAACGCCTCTATCTTCACCTTTTGTAAACAACCAATAATCAGTCACACCTTTATCTTTTAGCATTTGGACATTCTTTTTTGACTGATCATAACTGGGCGCTGGAGGATAATAAACTAAATAACTAACTAATACTTCATGTTCTTGCTTAAATCGTGGCGCTTTAGCAAAGTTATTTAAAACCAGCCAATCTTCAAGTCCTTGCTCTGTTACGAAAGGGCCTATCTGGTAACAAAAGGAAGGCTTTTCTAGCGCTCCAGGGAGTGGTTTTTTATCATTAGTCTTTGCTGCTAAATCTTCGTTTATCCCCTCAACTTGCTTATCTACTTCGACAGTGTCTGTTTTGATAATGTTATTTTGTGCACCGACCTCATCCTTATCTTTAGTAACAACGACCTCAATACTGCTTGCCTTAGTAATTTTTTCAGGCTCTGGGTTCAATTTATCTAAATCAATCTGCTGCTGTTCTTCAACTTTAGCCGTCTCTATCACAACATTTGTCGCAATTCCCTTAGGCTCCTCCAGCTTAAGATCACTCTCTTCAGTTGCCGTATTTGTTTCTATCTGGCTAACGATTTCAGCAGCTAAAACAAGCTCATTATGAGTTTCGCTTTTAATGCTTACTTCAGCCTGGAGTTCGGATTTCTGTTGCTCAGATAACTCACTCAACAATAATATTTGCTTGCTTTCGTTGCTGTTTAAATCAGTAGAGACAGCTATTTGTGCTGAATTAAATTCCCATAAAAAGAAAATTATATTAGCTAGCAATGCTAAATAGAAAAAAAGCTTCATTTAATCTCACCTTCTTTACAATACAAAGACAGCCCTTTAAGTATGAATTGGGGTTCTATAATACAGTCCAACTTAAGGTACGGAGAAATGAGCTCGGCATCTCCCCCGGTTAATACAATAGTTTCACAACTGCAAAAATCAGCAATCGACTTTTCAATTAAACCTGCGGCCGCATATAAAGTACCTGTATATATGGCGGATTCAGTTGCATTAGCCAAGCCAATATCATAATGCTGCTGACTATGACCCAGGGCCTCTGTACCAGCAGATAAAGACTGCTTCATTAATTGTAATCCCGGACAAATTACGCCGCCTAAATGCCGTCCTTGCTGATTAATAACATCAAGGGTAATCGCTGTTCCACAATCAATAATACAACTATTGCCCGGATAATGATGCTGCAGAGCAATTAAACCTAACCAGCGGTCAACGCCCAATTTATTAGCTTGTGGATAGGCATTTCTCACTGAAAATCCCTGAGCGCTTGATTTTGCCAGCAGCACTTTAATGCTGGGCCAAAGTGTTTCAGCTAAAGCGATCAACTGCTCAAGCATTTGTTTATTTGTGACTGAAGAAACTGCCAATATGCTTGGTGTTTCAAGTTCCATCCAGGCGGATTGGATCTGTTGTATAAAATCTGTTTGCTGATGAATAATGGCGAACCCCTTCCCAAGCGCTCCATTTTTCTCAACACACCATTTAACCCGGGTATTACCTATATCAAGCAACAAATTCATGATGAGCGAAAACTGACTTCACCGGAAGCAAATGCTTTCTCTTTACCTTGCTCATCAGCCAGCAATAATAAACCATTATCATCAATGCCTTTGACTACACCTGAGTATGTCTGCTGCCCCATAAAAATTTGCACCTGTTTTTCTTTCATACAATCATACTGTCGCCACTCATCAATATAATGTGCTAGCGTATCTTGCTCAAAATGGGCGATGGTAGGCATCAAATGGTTAAGTAATTGTGCTGCTAATTTGTTTCTTAAGTTAACAGGGTTATGACCTAGAATTTGAGCAAGATCCACCCAGTCCTGGTTAATCGATTTAGCTTTCTCATTGGGCATATAAAAATTCAATCCCAAACCTATAACTGCACTACAGGGTCCATTGGTTTCACCTGAAACCTCTATCAAAATACCCGCCAATTTCTTATCTTGCCAAAAAATATCATTTGGCCATTTTAATCCCACCCCTTGGATACCACAGTCATTTAGTGCGCGAATAACAGCAACACCTACGGCAAGACTTAATCCACTGATTGACGCTGGGCCCTGCTGGTATTGCCATAATATAGACAAATAAATATTGCTACCAAAAGGTGAAACCCATTCGCGCCCTCTGCGCCCCTTCCCTGCGGTTTGATATTCAGCAAAACAAACGATACCGGTCTCTTTTGTTTGTTGCGATTTTTCAACTAAATAGCTATTGGTAGAGTTGATGCTGTGATGAATTTCCAGCGCTGTAATTAATGCACTTGCTATAGAGGATAGCTCACTTGATATACTGGTTTTAGACAGCAATTGTAAGGCACTCTCTAATCGATAACCTTTTCCTGAAATTGCACTAAATTCCAAACCAAGCTCAGTTAAACATTTTAACTGCTTACAAATAGCTGAGCGGCTAATGCCAATTGATTTGGCAAGTTCTGTTCCTGAATGAAATTGACCATCGGCTAAAGCGATTATGATTTTTTTTTGATTATCTGAAAGCAGCATTATTTATATTTGCTTGTTAGTTTTAAACAGCCTTAATTTAGCTCGAGTTGTTTTTGTTAAATATTGCAAATCTAAAATGGGGGAGATAAAAGACAGCAAAGGTGTGCAATATCGTTAAATTATGGAATATCAAGACTGGCTAGATGATGAAGATCAGGGTGTTTTTTTTCAAAATGGTGGATTACGCTATTGCTTATCCACCCTACACTACAATTTCTGTAGTTGATATTAGAAGAGAGACTTACATCGTCTCACTTCCCTTCGTTGTCCGAATTTGATGCATTTGCCTTTTAACAATATGCTTAATCAACACCTCTCTATCGGCGTCTTTTAAATTTATATAATCAATACCAATTTGATAGCAACCGGAGTTTTTCTTGCAATAAACAACCTTGCCATAAAGTACAATAACGGCAATACATGATGAGAGAAACAACTTAACTTCAATAAACTCCCCCTCTTTAATTTCAGAATCAACGTCAATAGCAATACCTGAAGCACTTAAGTTGGTATTACATAATGTACTATCAGATAAATCATTATTTTGTTGTAAAACAGCTTGAGCTAACAAGCTTATTTTAGAGTCTATTAATTTTAAATAGTCAGCAATTTCAGGTTCATTTTTTTCAATCCGATATAGAACAAGCCGGCTTTCCTGATTCAATACATCTAAGGCCGTGACTAGAGAGCAATTACTTAACACATCATCTGTCACCTTGCTTGCAGCATCGACAGTCTGTTCATCAACTATTCTATAATATAAATTGACTGCATCATCAATTCTAAAAAAACGCCGTCTTTCTTCTACCGTTGTCATTTTTTGTTTACTCACAGTATTCCCATTCCCTAAGCATCCTTAGTTAGATTTATCTTTTAATGCATCAGTTTGAATCATCTCACTGACATCCTCTGCTTTAAGCCCTAAAGTTGGGTCTTCCTGTGAAATAATTATTTCCACACGGCGGTTCTTTGCTCTATTTTCAGCACTGTCATTTGGAACCAAGGGCTTAGTATCAGCATAGCCTTCAACTACAACCCTGTTAGGGTTAGTCCCTTTTTTATTCAACATAAAATCTGCAACCGTCACGGCCCTGCCAGCGGCAAGCTCCCAGTTAGATCGATACCAATCAGTTGAAATAGGTATATCGTCAGTATGACCCGCCACATGAACTATACCCTCAGAGTCATTAACAGCGGAGGTTATTTTTTCCATAACGGGTTCAAAGCCAGCTTTTAACACCGCGGCTCCAGAAGAAAAAGACCCTCGTTCGTTAATTCTGATAATAATTTGTAAATTATCAGTCTCGACTGAAACCAGTCCGTCCCCTATTTCCTGGGCAAGCGAGCCTTTAATTTCATCAGCCTGACTATCAATTTCCCCTAGTTTAGCTTGCAGCATTTTCTGCTTAACATCATCCATATCTTTAACGGTGACATCCATCTTAGCCGTCGTTTGGGTAGCCGACTGTTTAATCTGTTCCAGAGGAGTTGGCTGGGTAATAGCTGGAGAAAAATGCTGGGCAATAATACTGGTTCCCATAGGGGGTTCAACAGCAACTATATCCCGTTGCACACCAAATGCATCTTCCATTGATTCAGCTACCTTTTTAAATTTAGCGGCATCCATGGTTGCGAATGATAACAACAACACAAAAAAACACATTAACAACGACATTAGATCTGCAAATGTAGCCAACCATAATGGTGCGCCTGCCGGGGGACATTTGGGGCATTCATCAGCCATTGAAATTACTCCTCATCCGTCTGACGTTTTTTCTCTGAGATATAAGAACTTAATAACGCTTCTAAAACTTTGGGGTTCATGCCTTCCTGAATACCAGTAATGGTATCCAGAATCAATTCTTTATTGGCCTTCTCATAATTTAAAACATAAGCTAACTTATCAACCATGGGTAAAGCAAAACAGTTGGCAACCATAGCGCCATAAAGTGTTGTTAGCAAGGCAACCGCCATCGCTGGGCCAATACTCGCAGGATCTGACATATTGGCCAGCATTTGTACCAGACCAACCAGTGTTCCAATCATCCCCATCGCAGGCGCTAAATCGCCGACCCCTTTCCACATATCCTGACCGATCTCGTTTCTACTCACCATCTGGTCAATTTCTTGTTGCAACATTTTTTTTACAAACACAGGATCATGACCATCAACACATAAGCTAATACCTTTTTGCATAAATGTATTGTCAATTTCCTCACCTTCCAGGGCAAGTAATCCATTCTTTCTCGCTACGTCTGCTAAGCGAACAGCATCTTCTATCAGTACACTAGGGTCATCCGCTTTATTTAAAAACGCCTTACCTAAAACACCAAAGGAGCGAATAAAGTCAGATAAAGGTACCCTCATCAAACTCACCCCAAATGTCCCACCAATCACAATAAGCAGTGACGGCACATTCACAAACAACATAACATCGCCACCCGTAGCAATAGCTGCAACGATAATACCAATGCCCAATAAAAAACCAACCAAGGATGCTATATCCACTTTAACCCTCTTGTTTTATATCAAAGATTCACTTAACTTATCGGCCCACTCAGCAAAAAATGAAGGATAAAATAAGGAATTTGATTACAGTTAACTACAGTAGAATTGTAGTAGTATATTAATATTATTCAATTCTAACTGAAGTCTAAGATTTAATCTAAATCTCTTTTACTTCCCCAATAGTAATCAAGTATAAATGAAGCATCCAGAATTTCCTTTAACTGAAGATTTAATTTACCTGAACCATGCAGCCGTTGCACCTTGGCCAAAAAGAACATCTGATGCCGTTAAAGCCTTTGCAGAACAAAATACTCGCTATGGCTCTCACTATTATCTGGATTGGTTAAAAAAAGAAACTGAACTAAAGTCTCAATTAAAAACCCTGCTTAATGCAGCTTCTAGCGATGATATTGCTTTAGTTAAAAATACCTCTGAAGCAATTTCATTTGTTGCCTATGGTCTACCCTGGGTTGAAGGCGATAATATTGTCACTAGCAATGAAGAATTTCCCTCTAATCGTATTCCCTGGGAATCATTAGCAAACCAGGGAGTAGAACTTAAACAGGCCGACCTATTATCCAGCTCCAGCCCAGAACAGGCCTTATTCTCTTTAGTTGATGCGAACACTCGTTTAATCACTATTAGCTCAATTCAATTTGCTTCAGGACTCCGCCTGGACCTGAAAAAAATCGGCCAGTTTTGTCATCAAAACAACATCCTATTTTGTATTGATGCCATACAAAGTTTAGGCGCAGTAGAATTTGACGTACAAGCTTATCAGGCTGATTTTGTTATGGCTGATGGCCATAAATGGATGTTTGGTCCTGAAGGTTTAGGGGTGTTTTACACTAACCCCGAATCGCGTAATAAACTTAAGTTAACGCAGTATGGCTGGCACATGATGGCTAATATTCATAACTATGAAAATAAGCCCTGGGAAATCCACCCAACCGCTCAACGATTTGAATGTGGTAGCCCAAATATGCTTGGCATCCAGGCCTGGTCTGCCAGCCTATCTTTATTGCTGGAAACAGGCATAGACAGTATTGAAGCCAAAATAAAGCAACATGTAAGCTACCTGGAAAATAAAATTAATGACCGCCCTGAGCTGTGTTTATTGAGCAATCAAAATGCCAAGTTAAAATCAGGCATCGTATTATTTAAGCATACAACGATAGCGAACCAGCAACTCTATAAACACTTACAAGATAAAGGTGTGGTCTGTGCTTTAAGAGGGGGAGGCATCCGTTTTTCCCCTCATTTTTATCACACTCAAGATGAGCTAGATAAAGCGCTAGAGATTATTGATTCAATTTAAAAAGGGCGTTGAAATTGTCAGTTGAAAGCCTGGCAATTTCTTCTACTGAGGTATCCCTAAGTTCCGCTATATGTTCTGCAACATAGCGCACGTACGTGGGATAATTGGGTTTACCTCTAAAGGGTACAGGGGCTAGGTAGGGCGAATCCGTTTCAATCAAAAAGCGATCTGCTGGCACTTTTTTTGCCACCTCTTTAATTGCCAGAGCATTCTTAAAGGTCACAATCCCGGAAAAGGAAATATAAAATCCTATATCCAATGCTTTTTTAGCATAAGCCCAATCTTCAGTAAAACAATGGATAATACCGCCGACCTGATCAGCGCCTTCATTAGCCAACACATCAAGTGAATCATGGCCCGCTTCTCGGGTATGAATAATTAAAGGCTTATTTGTCGCTTTTGCTGCCTGTATATGGTTTCTAAAGCGCTGATGCTGCCACTCTAAATCACCTTCACTACGAAAATAATCCAGCCCCGTTTCACCTATGGCGATCACTTTCGGGTTTTTAGCTAACTCGACCAGTTCTTCGGCACTCGGATCCTGTCCTTCATGCACATTGGGGTGTACACCGACAGACAGTGAAATTTCAGGGTAATCTTTTACCAATTCAAGCATCGCTGGATAAGATTCCAGATCAATTGCAATGCACAGCATATGATCAATTTGGCTGTTTTTAGCTTCTTTCATAAAACAGCTAAAATCATTTTGATAAGGTTCTAGATCTATACGATCTAAATGACAATGTGAGTCTATAAACATATTAAATACAAAAAAGAATTAGGATTGGAGCAGTTACGGTTGAGGAATATATGGAAGGTACTACAAATACATTGCTACTTATTGTTGTGATTTCTGCAAAGAGCCACTCTTTACTTCAGGCTCTACATGGAGTTAAATAAATTACATGGTATGCGTGGAGCGATCAGATTCCAGGGCACCCGCTAGATAAGTTTCTATTTTATTTCTTGCAGCACCACCATCCTGATCACTGAACTGAACCCCCACACCTGCTGCTCGATAACCTTCGGCACCTGCAGGCGTTATCCAGATAATTTTACCCGCAATAGGCAAGCGCTCAGTTTCTTCCATTAGATTGAGTAACATAAAAACTTCTTCACCCATTTTATATTCCCTTTTAGTAGGAATAAATAAGCCGCCATTAATCACATAAGGCATATAAGCAGAAAAAAGAGCATTTTTTTCTTTAATAGAGAGAGATAAAATCCCCTGTCTTGGTGCCTCGGAATCAGCCATTTTTTTACCCACTATTAAGTTCTGACCACTGTATTAAAATTTCTTCAAACATCAGCTGTTTGTTCAGTTGAGTATCCAACCTTTGTTTGCTGAGTATTAATGAATCATAATACTTATACATCTCTTGCAAGTCTAGCCTGTAAGCCATTTCTTTCAAGCTAATATGCAAATCTGAGTTAACTAAGTCAGTATTTTGTTGATGATATCTCATTTTCACCATATCCATGACCCAGCTTATCAACCAAAACAATAAGGAATCCATCCTCTGCTTATCTAGCTTTGCCCATTGCTCTGCAACAACAACAAAATTTTCTTTTGCTTGCCCCACCTGAAGCCACTGCTTAAAACATTCAGCTCTCAAATTTAACAGCGAATCATCAGCCATTTGTTTGGCCGATAATGGCGAGCCCTGAGACATGCGCAATAATATGTCGGCATTATCTATCACGCCTTGTTGCTGTAACCAGGTTTTAATCTGCTCCTCATCAGAGCCATTGACTTGCAGTTTTTGACAACGGCTTCTTATTGTTGCAGGAAGTTTAGCTGGTTTATCGGTGATTAAAACAACACAAGTTCGTTCAGTTGGCTCTTCTAAATATTTTAAAAAAGCATTAGCTGAAGCATTAGTCAAGCAATCAGCAGAATTTATGAGCACCAATCGATAACTTTCAAATTGCGGTTTTAAGGCAAGTTTTGAGGTTAATTGTCGGATTACATCAATACCAATTGCTTTACCCGCTTCTTCTGGCTCAATATAAAGATAATCCGGATGGGTTTGGGCATTAAATAGAATACAGCTATGACATTTTCCACAAGCCATCCCTTCAGCGGCATAAGCATCACACATTAATGTTTGTGCAAAAAATTCTGCCAATTGTTTTTTTGCCAATCCTTTTTTACCACTAATTAATAAGGCTTGTGGAACCCTGTTTTGATTAATGTAGTGGCTTAACTTCTCCCAGCTAGCCTGTAGCCAGGGGAAGGATTGCTGTATATCATTCATTTACTGTGTATTTTTCTCTATCAAGGAACGCTTCAGTTTGCTCTATCGTAGTAAATAAGCCGCTATTGCTTTATCAAAAAAGCCAGTGTTCAATTCTGTCTAGCCTATCAATAAAGATCAATAGTGAATCTTTTTTCTGCTGACCGCGAATGTAATTATTTTGTACTGCTAATGTTTTAATTATAATGTCAGCAATCCCTTCATTTTATAGATTTACCGGAGAATATGTTGAAAAAAATTATAGGCATTGCTGCACCCGCAAGATCTGGCAAGGACACCGTGGCATCAATGTTACTTCAACACAATAAAGTGACAGCCTATGCACTTGCTGATCCACTCAAACTTGGCTGCCAGGCACTTTTTGGATTAACTAAACAAGAAACCTGGGATGACAACTGTAAAGAAACGATTATTCCTTTATGGAATCATTCCCCACGAAAATTTTTTCAGCATCTGGGGACTGACTGGATGCGCTCACACAATTCAGATCACTGGCTGATGCGTGCGGAACGGGCAATTAATTCTGCCAATAATACAAACAAACGTTCCTTACCATCACATTCACAAGACCCAAAAGTGCCGTTTAAGCTTGCCGCCCAGGCATTTTTCAACCTTTCTGAAAGCCAGACATGGGATGGCCATCAACAGGAGGTTATCGATACCTTCTGGGAAATGTCTCCAGCACAAATGTTTGAGCTTATCGAATCATTAACTAAGAAAGATTTTCCTGATTATTTTGAACGTCGATTACAACGCCCTATCACTCAGCCAAGCAAAAGCATGCCTTGTTTTAAAGAAAGTGATGTCATTATTATTAAAGATATACGTTTTGAAAATGAGGCCGATTTTCTACGTCAACATAATGGCGTAATTTGGCATGTTGTTCGAAATGCTGCACAAAAGGTAAATCCCCACAGCTCAGAATTAGGCATTGAAATCAGAGATAAAGATATTGTTATCCACAATAACAGTTCGCTTGAGCAACTTGCCATTACGGTGGAACAGAAATGGCTTGCTTATAACACTTAATGCAACTCGCAATAAAACCAGGGGCGCTTTGTAACTAATACTGTTGACTTAGGAAGTGAGGCTTTAGCCTCGTCTGTTTCAGGCGAGGCTAAAGCCTCACTTCCTAACACCCCTTTGAGTCCTTTTATCTTAATTCAACAGCATTGCGCTTTGCACCCCAGCTAAAAGACTGACTTTATTAGCTAGCTATTTTTCCTAAATCAATACAAATTATCAGCTTTAACATAGATTTTATACGATAGCTAATTAAACATAGGTATAATGTCCGTATCATCGATATTAAGTTCATTATGAGGAATCATGAGTATAAAACTATCTAATAGAGTAAACGCCGTAAAACCATCCCCTACTCTCGCTATTACTGCCAGAGCAGCTGAAATGCGGGCCGCAGGTAAAGACATTATTGGCTTAGGTGCAGGTGAACCCGATTTTGATACACCTGACGCTATTAAAGCTGCTGGTATTAAAGCCATTAATGAAGGTAAAACCAAATATACCGCTGTTGATGGTATCGCTGAATTAAAACAGGCCATTATCACTAAATTTAAAAATGATAATAAGTTTGACTACCAAGCCAATCAAATTTTAGTTTCTTGTGGTGGCAAGCAAAGCTTTTTTAACCTGGCCCAGGCTTTATTAAACCCAGGTGATGAGGTAATTATTCCTGCGCCTTACTGGGTTTCTTATCCCGATATGGCTTTATTAGCTGACGGTGTACCTGTCATCGTTGAAACGAATCAAGCGCAAGAGTTTAAAATCTCAGCCGAGCAATTACGAGCAGCCATTACAGATAAAACACGTTTGTTTGTGATCAATAGCCCATCTAACCCAACGGGTGTTGCTTATTCGGCTGCAGAACTTAAAGCATTAGGCGATGTTCTTAAAGATTACCCAGAAATTATCATTGCTACTGATGATATGTACGAACATATTCTTTGGGAAAAAAATAGCTTTGTAAATATTCTCAATGCTTGCCCTGAGCTATATGACCGCACTATGGTTTTAAATGGCATTTCTAAAGCTTATTCCATGACTGGCTGGCGTATAGGTTATGCAGCTGGACCTGTTGCACTGATTGCAGCAATGCGTAAAATTCAATCACAAAGCACATCCAACCCGACCTCTATTTCACAGCATGCCGCAGTAGAAGCTATTTCCGGTGATCAAAGCTGTATTGATACCATGTTAGTGGAATTTAAAAAACGCCATGATATGGTGGTAAAGGAACTCAATACCATTGATGGGGTTGAATGTATGCAATCTGATGGTACCTTCTATGTCTTCCCAAATGTAGAAAAACTGATAGCTAAACTAGACGGCATAGATAATGATTTGGACTTTGCTGAATATTTAATCGAAAAAGCCGGGGTTGCGCTGATTCCGGGCTCTGCTTTTGGTTGCCCAGGACATATTAGAATTTCTATTGCGACAAGCATGGAAAACCTTGAAAATGCTTTAAAAAGAATTAAACAAGCAATTTAAGGCACATTTTTCGTGGAATAGGGTAGAGACCTTGCATGCAACGTCTCTACCCTATTATCAATTGACACATCAGTCCAATGATTTAACCTATCTACTCACCCTATCAATTTCCTGCAATTTATAATCTGTTTAGCGGTTTGTTTTGCTGCTGTCAGTAGCAGGGAGCTGCTAAGACAATCACCAGCTTTTAACCAGATCCCCTGACTTAATTTTTCTTGCATCAGAGCTAAGCTCCATATAGCCCACGGAAAAATTCGCTTGAACATCCTGAATAATAATCACCCCGACCAGCTCACTTTCCTGCATCATAAAACTCCCTTTTGCAGCATAGACTGCCAAGCTATCGCCTTTCTTTAATTTATCCTGTGCACCCGAAGCGATGTAAACCTTTTTATTTTCAACTTTTATGACCTGGCTTGAAAAAGGGTAACAGGCAAATAAATGCCCAATATCTTTGCTTGCCAGTTGAATAATTTGTGAAATCTTATGACCCGAAGGGGTCGCTTTAAATCGTTCACTCCCCACCGTATAACCAGAGGGAATCCAGACATCTCCAATCACCGTATCAGTGTATCGATGTTGAAATAATAATGCCCCAGTCATTCCATCATGTACATAGACATCGATCGCCACACCTCGTCTGGCAACAAAATCCCGCATCATTGATTTGACTTGCGCGAAAACACCAGCACCTCTGATATACTCAGTGGATTCAACCTCAAAATCTCTAATCACACCTGACAAGACAAATTGAGAACCTTGCTGCTGAGCCACTTTCACCACGATAGAATCTTGATAGCCTGTTTCATCAATTATTTCTGGTGCCATATCAGGGCGGGAATAAAGCACGGTATGAGTTTCATTCCGACCTATAAAATTACCGGACTCCATCAGGATATTCATCATTTCTCTAGGAATGCCGCTGTATAAATCCTGAGTTTCATTGGCACTAATCTGTCCAGAAACCACACCCGGAAAGGCCGTGGCAACAATCCTTTTTCTATAAGGCGAGTTACAAACCTGTCCTTCAGATAATACCGCTAGCACCTGTAAATGATAGATATCATTTTCAATCCATTCATCTACAATCTTTGTGCTGCCAAGAATTGCTTCTGAGGAAAACTGACTCCCGGCCTGCTGAGAAACATTTCTAATAGCAGCTCTAAAAGCTTGTTTTCTAGCCAGTAATTTCGCACCTTTATTGATGCTGGCCTGGCCTTGCATGGTAATAGCACGAGAAGTAGCTTTGGCACTAGCCTGATTTTCCTGACTAAGCGAATTAATAGCACAAGCCTGTATAAAAAGCAGGTTAATAAACAGTAGTAATTGAAGTAAAGATTTCATGGTATTCATGTATAGAGCAATTAATTAAAAATAAATTGCGTTAGATACAAATAACGAATCATGGTTGAAACAGCCATATTGCCCAACCACTCTGAATCATACAGGCCGACATTTAGCATCCCTCTATCAAGACTGTTTTTTTGCTTTGAAAAACCTGAAACACTTAATTGAGAGCTGCAATCAGTACAACTGATATTGACTGTAGACATAGGTGCCTGCTGATAGCCAATACGGGTAAACGGAACCTTATCATCCTCACGCAAACACTCAGCCACTCTGGCTGTGGTAGTTGAAATACAATGATAAAAACGGGGCGTTAAAGTCAGTGCAAGCACTACCTTTTTCTGTCCACCAATAGCATTAGACTCAACTACCTTTGCATCACGCAAAAATAAGTCCAGATAGATCCGAAAAGACTCTTGTTTGATAACTTGATCAGCAACGATCAGGCCGCCCGATAAAGGCTCACTATACACAAGTTTAGCAAGCTCTCTATAAGCATTAATCGTTGCCGCCTGCTCTACTGCAAATTGATTTTGTAGCTGAGTTAAATAAGCCAGATTTTGTAGCCGACTATAGCCTTTGGCGAATAATACTCTGTCTGGCTGTTGAATTGCAGAATCCACAGGCTGGGTGATAATAGATGAACATGCAAACAAACTCAGCATGGACAAACTTAACACTAATTTAATAATTAACTTATTCACCAGCAACCTCCTTTAATCATAAATCAGTTATCGGCTGAACCAAGTATTTCTTAAATTATTCGCCTAATACTTCAGATTCATCGGCCCTATCAACAGACCATAGTTTTTCTAACTGGTAAAATTCACGCGCCTGGGCTGTCATCAGATGTAAAATCACATCACCTAAATCCAGCAACACCCAGTCTGAACCTTGCTGCCCTTCAACACCTAAAGGTTTTACGCCTTTTTCTTTTACCGCAACTAAAACATAATCTGCCAATGCTTTCGCATGACGTTCAGACGTTGCCGTTACAACAACCATATAATCAGTAATACTTGTTTTTCCAATTACATCCAGCACAGAAACATTCTGCGCTTTACGTTCATCCAGAACATTTTCTACCAATTTCAATAACTCTTTTATTTGCATTTATTATCTCTTTTTATGCGAGGTTCTATTTATAGTACATCCCATTGTCCAACATGACTCTTCAATATTAAAGAAAATGTTGCCCGGGTAAACGATAGCGTAATCCGACAATTATTTAAAAAGGTGGATTGCGCTACCACTCCATCCACCCTACACAGGCATAAACCTGTTAATTTAATAATACATTGGGACTTTTATTTTTTATAGATTGTATAACTTATTTCTATTTATGTAATCAATAACAGCATCTGGTAATAAAAAATCAGCTTTTAACCCTGTATTTATACTATTTCTAATCATCGTTGCAGAAATATCAAGTTGAGTAACAGCCTGAAAATATAAATAGCCAGCCTTATGCTGCTTTAGTTTTTCTTTATCCGTGCTCAATTTGGCCACTAAAAACTCACCTAAGGCCGGAGCATGATAACCTGGACGGGTCATCACCACGACATGGGCATAATCGAATAACTGTTGCCATTGATGCCAGGCAGTTAAACCCTTAAAAGCATCTGTACCGATAAAAAGTAGCAAAGGACTGCTGCTAAATTCACTTGCCAATGATTTAAGCGTATCGACCATATAAGAAACCCCGGGCCTATCCAGCTCGCGCCTATCAACTAGCAAACCCTCTCTATTGTGGATAGCCAGTTGCAGCATATCAAAACGCATTTCTGCCGTTGTGGACGGGGAATCTCTATGTGCAGGTTGTGAACAGGGAATTAAACGAACTTCATCCAAGGCAAAGTGTTGTTTAACTTCCAGTGCAGTACGTAAATGAGCATAATGTACAGGGTCAAAAGTACCACCGTAAATTCCAATCATTACTCTCTTATCTGCCCATCACCTAACACAACATATTTCAATGTCGTCAAACCATTTAAGCCAACGGGGCCTCTGGCATGTAATTTATCGGTACTAATACCAATCTCGGCACCTAAACCATATTCAAAACCATCCGCAAACCGTGTTGATGCGTTGACCATCACCGAGCTTGAGTCAACTTCACGTAGAAAACGTCTCGCTAAAGTATAATCTTCAGTGATGATGCTTTCAGTATGAGAAGAGCTATGTTGATTGATATGTTCAATTGCCTCATCAATATCATCGACAATCTTGATTGATAATATAGCCGCTAAATATTCTGTATCCCAGTCTTCAGCCGTTGCTCGTACACATTGAGGGATCAATGAACAGGTTTTTAGACAACCTCTTAATTCCACCCCTTGCTGCAAATACTTTTCTGCCAGCAGAGGTAGCACTGTAGTAGCAACAGATTCTGCTACCAATAAAGTTTCCATTGCATTACAAACACCATAACGGTGAGTTTTCGCATTAAATGCAATATTAACGGCTTTATCAATATCAGCTTTATTATCGATATAAACATGGCAAATACCATCTAAATGCTTGATAACAGCAATGGTAGCTTGTTGACTGACCCTTTCGATCAAGCCTTTTCCACCACGCGGCACAATCACATCAACATAGGCACCCATGGTAATCAGCTCACCAACAGCCGCCCTATCCGTTGTTTCAACAACCTGTACTGCTTCAGCTGGCAAGCCAGAAGCAACTAGGCCTTCTGAAATACAGACTGCAATGGCTTTATTAGAATGAATCGCCTCAGAACCGCCTCTTAAAATACAGGCATTGCCTGACTTTAAACATAATGCGGCAGCATCAACCGTGACATTAGGACGAGATTCATAAATAATCCCGATAACACCCAAAGGCACGCGCATTTGACCTACCTGTATACCGCTGGGTCTATAACTGAGATCAGTTATCTCACCCACTGGATCAGCAAGTGCTGCAACCTGGTGCAAGCCTTCAATCATTGAATCAATCCCTTTAAGGCTTAATTCAAGACGGTCTAATAAGGCAGAATCCAGTCCATTATTCTTACCCGCAAGCAAATCTTTTTGATTTTCTGAAACTAATGTTTCCTTATTATTTGCTAATGCCTCAGCAATTTTCATCAAGGCCAGGTTCTTTTTACCTGAATTAGCCTTACTCATTTCCCGCCCAGCTTTTCTCGCTTGCTGACCGAGTTTAGTCATATATTCTGTTACTTCCACCTTAAACCACTCTTAAAGTATGTCAACCGATCATTATATCCTACTGATACAAAAGCAGGGGAGATGCTATTAATATTTAATTTGACTTCTTAACATATTTGGTCAAAATAACGATTTGCTGACCACTTACCTTACCTTCAATATGTTCAGCATTATCCGCCACCAGCGAGATACCACGTACAGCCGTGCCTCGTTTGGCAGTAAAGCCACCCCCTTTTACATTTAAATCCTTGATTAAAGTAACGGTGTCACCTGCTTGCAATACCGCACCATTGCTATCAATATGCTTCACCGCATCTTCATCACTATCACCTTCGCCTGTTGCCCCAGCCCAGACTAAGACTTCATCATCCAGATACAACATTTCCAGCAAGTCCTGGGCCCAGCCTTCAGATCTTAATCGCGTCAACATACGCCACGCCATTACTTGTACCGCTGGTACCTGACTCCACATACTGTCATTAAGACAACGCCAGTGATGTACATCGACTTTATCCGGGTTTTCTATCTGCTCAGAACAATCTTGACATAGATAGACTGACTCATCAGCACGCCCATTTGCTGTCGGTGGCACTTCGTAGACAGCCAGGTTTTCTGTTGCAGCACAAAGCTCACATTTTGATTCACTACGTGCTTGTAATTCTTTATCTAAACTCATTATTTCTATATCTCAAACTATTATATAAATACAGTTAACAAGGGGCGCAGTATTACTATTAACTTAACATGGCTATTAACAAAGCACAGCTTAGCAAAAAACTAGCCCATCTTGTTCCCATGCTCCCGCGTGGGAATACATACCTGCCTAAGGTCACAGCACGATATGCGTTCCCACCGAATACGGTGGGAACGAGAAACCTGTGGTTTGTTCACTGGCATGTAACTTAATGACAGTGAAGCCTATAGCCTGCATTAAAAGTTGCGGACTATGCTAGCTACTGCAAAGCTATTGAAATTATTTCCTGACTATTGCTAACTAATCATACGCGCCCGAACGCTACGACCTTTGATTTTACCATTGGCAAAATAATCCAGCACTTTTCTTAAGGCTTTGCGCTCAATGGCGATATAACTGGCTACATCAAAAATATCAATTTTACCAATCTGTGAACCTTGCAAACCGGCATCACCTGTTAAAGCACCTAAAATATCGCCTGGACGAATTTTGTTTTTACGACCTACATCAATTTGCATGGTAGCCATGACTGGATGTACGCTAAATTTATCATCTCGATTTAAGCTATCAACCGCTTTGATATTACAGTCTTTATTCTGATATTCCTCTATTGCATTAACGCGCATTTTCTCGGAATCAATAAACAGGCTTAAGGCGATGCCTTTTTCCCCTGCCCGCCCTGTCCGTCCAATTCTATGTACATAAATATCAGGATCACGCGGTAATTCAAAGTTAATCACTGCCGATAAAGATTTAATATCCAGGCCACGTGCAGCGACATCCGTTGCCACAAGAACCGAACAACTTTTATTAGCAAACCTGACTAACACTTGATCCCGATCACGTTGCTCTAAATCACCATGAATCGCTAGCGCTTCAATATTATGCCCATCCAGATAGCGTGCCACCTCATCACATTGCTTCTTGGTATGACAAAACACCACGGTTGTTTCTGGCTGATAATGTTCAAACAAGGCTAATAAAGTATCATTACGCTGATGTTCTTTAACTTTGTAAAATGCCTGATCGATAACACTGGTCTGGTGTTCTGATTCTACGCTGACGGTTATTGGCTCACGTAAAATAGACTCACACATCTGACCAATGCTTTCAGGGTATGTTGCAGAAAACAGCAGTGTCTGCCGCGTTTTTGGCGTTAGCTCAATTATCTCATTGATAACCTCAGAAAAGCCCATATCCAGCATTCTATCGGCTTCATCCAGCACCAGCGTTTTTAAACCATCCAGCACTAATGTTTCTCTATTGAGGTGATCTTGAATACGCCCAGGTGTACCAACAATAATATGCGCCCCATGTTCCAGCGAGGCTTTTTGAAAACCGAAGGGCTTGCCACCACATAACAAAACCAGTTTGATATTGGGTATACAACGCGCTAATTTCCGCAGCTCTTTACCTACTTGATCAGCCAATTCACGTGTAGGACACAATATTAAGGCTTGCGCGCCAAAAAAACGGGGGTTAATTTGTTCTAATAAACCGATGCCAAAGGTGGCTGTTTTACCACTACCTGTTTTGGCTCTGGCAATCAGGTCTTTACCTTGTAAGACATGCGGCAAGCCCTGCGCCTGAACAGGCGTCATTACTTTATAATTCAATGAATCCAGATTAGCAATTTGCGCGCTAGAGATTGAGAGGGATGAAAAACTATCGCTAGCCATGATGCTACCTAATCAAAAAAGTGATTGATTATACCAGAGCTATCCCTATCTCCAATAATTGTCGATCATATTAAGCTGGCATTGTTCATATTGCTGGCATGATCTGACGGACAAAAGTCCGCCCTATACAGTGAGATTAAATAACTTTTGAGAATTGTTGCTGTTTTTGCGCCAGGTATTTGTCAAAAACCATACATATATTTCTTATTAACAGCCGTCCTGCAGTCTGAACCTGTATGCCTTGCTCAGTTAGGGTTAATAAACCATCTGTTTGCATCGGCTGTAGATTATTTAACTCGGCTTTAAAGTAATCTGCAAAAACAATAGCAAACTGGTTCTCTATTTTGCTAAAGTCCAGTTCAAAATGACAAATTAACTGGGTGATAACCGCTCTACGTAACTTATCATCTGCATTGAGATCAACACCTTTAAAAACGGGCAATTTATCAGCAGAAATTAGCTCATCATATTCATCCAGCGCTTTAACATTCTGAATATAAGCATCCCCTACCCGTCCAATTGAAGTAATCCCCATACCGACTAAATCACAATCAGAGTGTGTCGAATATCCCTGAAAATTTCTATATAACTTGCCTTCCCGTTGCGCTATAGCCAATTCATCATCGGGTTTGGCAAAATGATCCATCCCAATATACACATAACCCGCTTCAATTAATTTAGCCCCCATCATCTGCAATATATCCAGTTTAACTTCTGGAGTTGGCATATCTGCATCATTAATTTGTCGTTGGGTTTTAAATCGTGCCGGCATATGGGCATAATTAAAGATTGAAAAACGGTCTGGAGAAACGGCTAAAACTTTATCTAAAGTTTCTGCAAAGGTTTCTACCGTTTGTAAGGGTAAACCGTAGATCAAATCGATACTGCTTGATCTGAATCCGTGTTTACGTGCGGCCTCTAAAACGGCAAACGTCTGTTCTTCAGTCTGAATCCGGTTGACCGCTTTTTGCACTGCAGGATTAAAGTCTTGCAAACCTAAACTGATACGGTTAAATCCTAACTCACGTAATTGAGCAATGGTTTGATCATTGGTTTCTCTAGGGTCGACTTCTATCGAATATTCACCTTGATCATCATCTCTTAAATTAAAATGTTGAGCGGTTGCATCCATCAAAGCTTTCATTTGCTGATAACTTAAAAAGGTCGGCGTTCCCCCGCCCCAATGCAATTGATTAACTACTCTGTGCTTATCAAACAAACGACCTTGCATGGCAATTTCTTTAATTAAATTATTTAAATAAGGCTCTGCATGCTTTCTGTTTTTTGTGATAATTTTATTACAGGCGCAGTAATAACAAACCGTGTCGCAAAAAGGGATGTGAAAATAAAGTGATAAGGGACCCCCTGCTGCATTTGATTTGGTAATATGCTCTCGATATTCCTTATCAGCAAAGCCTTCGTGTAATTCCAGCGCTGTTGGGTACGAAGTATACCTAGGCCCCGCTTTGTCATAGCGATGTATTAAATTAAGATCAAATTTTATTGATTGGTCCATATTTAGTTATTTGTTTTGTTACTATATTGAGTACGCGAACAATGCTGTATTTCTAGATAATCATTCAAAAACTGCTGCTGATCCAGAGATCAATCATGCCTTTATTTCTCCTCCCCCATCAAGGGAGTGCTTAAGACAACGCTGCTGACTAAGGAAGTGAGGCTTTAGCCTCGCCTGAAACATACGAGGCTAAAGCCTCACTTCCTAACATACCTTTACCTGATTACCCATAATCTTCAGCCAATTTCCATAGACAGTATTGGCTGCTGATAACGAACAATGCAGGAATGATTTCCAGGACAACTCTGATGTAGGAGCGTCCGCCCTCGGCGCGAATATAACAGGCTCTTGCTTTAGATCAAAAGCTCTATTTAAAATCGCGCCGAGGGCGGACGCTCCTACCTGTTACCCATTCAAATTAAAGGACTACACAGTGGCGGAAAGTGATGGGTAATCAGCTACCTTTTTGAGCACTATTTACCTCAATTCAACAGCATATAGAGTTTAAGAACCCCACCTTTACCCGTTAGTAGCTGGGGTACATACTTTTTATATTTCTTGATTAATCACAATCACAACTGATTGGCCTTTACCCAGATCCGTTAATTCTAAGGAGCCTATAAAATCACCTTTTTGTTGCATAGCGGTGCCCGACTTGGAAATTCTAGCCATTACCTTTACAGCTTTAAAATTAGACAGCTTCATAGCTGGCATCATTGCCATTGCATCATTTAAAGTCACCCTGAGTGGTAAATCAGACACTTTTTTCCGCACTATCGCTAGCGGCATGGGAGGACCTGTTAAAGCTTTTGCATAGATAAACACAGTATCGCCTGCATTGACCTTAGCTTGAATATCAGCAGACACACTCACCTGAACATCGATGCTTATTGCCGACTCTGCTTTACTGCTTACTACCGTATTGTCTACAGCTTTAGCCGTTGAACTTTGGCCCTGTACAGACGCTATCAGGCTTTGTACTTGCTTATGAGAATCCGAACCAGGAGGTAACAACGCTTCCAGCTTATGCCAATAAATTAATGCTTGAGTAAAGTCTTGCATCTCTACTTTAGCCGATCCTGCCAACCATAAGGCCATAGGGTCAGCGGGGGCTTTCTCTAATGCTTTAAAAATTAATTCAGATGCTTTACCCGCTAAACGACCACCACTTGCCATTGCCAAAGCATCAGCATAATTAAGCAATACTTCGGGCTCATCGCCTAATAAGGCATGCGCTTTTTTAAATGAATTAACCGCTAGCTGATATTGTTTTAAATGTTTAAAAGATCGCCCTAACATCATCCAGTCTTTTGCATTATCTGGATTCTGTTTTAAACGCTCAGCTAATTGCATCACCATCGCATTAATATCTGGCGCTGTATTTCCAGCATGCTGAGCAGGTTTCATTTCAGCTTTGATTAATGCATCAGGTTCGCCTAATGAAAAATAGCTAAACACCGAACTCAATGAAACAACGATAACAATAACGGGGACAATCCACTTTCCTTGGGAGGAAATATTATCTGTATTTTGCTCAATCCCTAAATCATCACCCAATGTTAATTCCAGCTCATTGAACTGTTCATCAAACTGTTGCTGAGTCAACATGCCAGCTTCTAACTGTTGCTTTAAATCTTTACCTCGCTCTTGAGCAATAGAGATATTTCTTTGGTCTGAATCAGCCTGTTTTATTTCTCTTTTTTTCAATAAAGGTGGAATGATTATAAAAAAAGCGGTGGCTAATAACACAGATACCACGATCCAATATGTGATATTCACAATGACTCTCCCTTCCTAAGTAATGCTTTGACTTTAGCTTTTTGCTGTTCTTTTTCTTTAAGCTCGGCTTCTGAAATATCGGGATTTTCAGCTTGTTTCTTCTTTCGGCTAAATAAAACCAGCAACACTAAACCAATCAATAGAAAGACCACGGGGCCTATCCATAACAACCCTGTTTTAGCTTTAAAGGGAGGGTTATATAAAACAAAATCACCATAGCGTTGGGTCATAAATTCGGCTATTTCATCTTTGGTTTTGCCTTGTTTCAACATTTCATATACTTGCCTACGCAAATCCTGTGCTAAGGCAGCATTTGAGTCAGCAATGGTCTGGTTTTGACAGACAAGACAACGCAACTCTTCGATCAATACTTTATAAGCCTGCTCCTGCTCTGGATTGGCAAATTTTTTGTATTCCACTGCTGCAAAACTGTTGAGCGAAAAAGTTAATAGCATCAGGATTTGTAGCAACTTCATTAAACTTCAGCCTTTAATTGATTAATCAGTGGAATCAGTATCTCTTGCACATCTCTTACAGAGACAGGGCCTGTATGTTTATAACGGATAATGCCTTTTTTATCGATAACAAAGGTTTCTGGCACCCCATATACACCATAATCAATCCCCGTACGGCCTTCCTGATCCATCATACTGACGTTATAGGGATTGCCTAATTGAGCTAGCCATTGTTTGGCATCTGCTGGTTCATCCTTATAATTCAAGCCCACAATCTTAACTAGTTTTTTTCTGGCTAATTGATTAAACACGGGGTGTTCTGAACGACAGGAAACACACCATGATGCCCAGACATTTAACAGCCAGACTTCACCCTGCATATCATTTTTAGCCAGGGTTTGGCTGGCATTGCTCAATATCGGTAATGAAAAATTGGGTGCAGGCTGATCAATCAAAGGTGAAGGAATATCTCTTGGATTGAGGTTTAAACCGAGTGCCAAAAATACCGCCATCACAATAAATAAAGCTAAGGGCGTTAAAAACTTAAGCATTAAGCTGTCCTCCCTTACGGTAGCGCTTATCACTGGCAGAGATTAGCCCCCCAATCCCCATAAATAATGCCCCGAACCATATCCAGCGTATAAAGGATTTGTAATATATTCGTAAACTCCATCCACCTTGATTATCTAATGGATCTCCAATCGCAACAAATAAATCTCTGAATATCCCTGCATCAATGGCTGCTTCGGTCATCGGCATTTTTTGCACTCGGTATTCTCTTTTTTGAGGATGCAGTTTAGCGACTTCCTGACCATCATAAGTGACAGTTAAATCGCCTTCTTTGGCAATATAGTTAGGACCTTCAGTAATTTTAACGCCATGAAATTCAAAGATATAACCTGCCATATCTAGCTTGTCACCCGGCACCATTCGCACGTCTTTTTCTATGCTGTATATAGAGGTATAAGTTATACCAATAACAAAAACAGAAATACCTAAATGTGCAACAGTCATTCCATAAAAACTGGCAGGAATAGTGTTTAATCGCTGCCAGCTAAAACCCTGAGAGCCTAGGCGATCTTTAAATGACAAGCCCACTGTAGTCATTGTCCATATTGCCAGACAGGTACCCAGTCCTGCACTCCAGGAATAAAAAGGCATCATTAATGGAATTAAAAAACCTGCTCCCAAACTGCCAATCATCAGACCTTTTAATCGCCAGCTTAATGTTTTTATATCATCGCGTTTCCAGCGTATTAACATGCCGATACCAACAGCAAAAGCCAAGGGTGCCATCAGAGGAATAAAGACCGCATTAAAATACGGCGGGCCGACAGATATTTTCCCCATCCCCAATGCATCAATCACAAGTGGATAGAGTGTGCCCAATAAGATAGTGGCTGCGGTAACCACTAATAGAACATTATTTAGTAATAAAACTGCTTCACGGGAAACTAATTCAAAAGTAACACTGCTTTTTACCTGAGGTGCTCTAATGGCATACAGTAATAAAGAACCACCGACGACCACCGCCAGAAAAATCAGAATAAATAAACCACGAGAAGGATCACTGGCAAAAGCATGCACTGATGTTAAGACACCGGAACGTACCAGGAAAGTACCGAGTAAACTTAAAGAAAAGGCAAATATGGCGAGTAAAACCGTCCAGGTTTTAAAAACACCGCGCTTTTCACTGGCTGCCAGAGAATGGATTAACGCAGTCCCCACCAGCCAAGGCATAAAGGAAGCATTTTCTACCGGATCCCAGAACCACCAGCCACCCCAACCTAATTCGTAATAAGCCCACCAGCTACCTAAAGCAATACCGATAGTTAAAAACATCCAGGCAATATTGGTCCAGGGTCTAGACCATCTAGCCCAGGCTGAGTCCAATCTGCCTTCTAATAAGGCAGCGATAGAAAAAGCAAAAGCCACTGAAAACCCTACATAGCCCATATATAGCATGGGTGGGTGGATGGCCAAACCTGGATCTTGTAATAATGGATTTAAATCACGGCCTTCTAAGGGGGCTGGAAATAAGCGCTCAAAAGGGTTAGAGGTTAATAATAAAAACAAAATAAAACCAATTGCGACTAAACCTAATACACCTAACACCCTGGCCACAGTGGTTTCTGGAATACTTTTACTAAAAAAAGCCAGTAAGCCAGTCCAGATAGATAAGGTGAGTGCCCACAACAACAAGGAACCCTCATGCGCACCCCAAACACCAGACACTAAATACAATGTCGGTAATGCAGTATTGGAGTTATGAGCCACATAGGCAACCGAAAAGTCATGCACTAAAAAGGCATAAGTTAAACAGCCATAAGAAAGTAACATAAACAATAACTGAGCATAAGCAGAAGGCCTTGCAACGGCTATCCAGCCACTTATGGAGCGATGAGCTCCTATAATAGGCAGTACCCCCTGGATAATGGCCATAAACAAAGCAATGATTAAACAAAAATGTCCTATTTCCGCAATCATATTATTGCCCTGCCGCTGGTTCTATCGGTTTTTTCAAACTCTCTGCAACTTCAGGTGGCATATAGTTTTCGTCATGTTTGGCCAGCACTTCCTCAGCCACAAAAACACCCGCACTATTTAATCGTCCATTGGCCACGATACCTTGTCCTTCTCTAAATAAATCAGGCAATATACCTGAGTACTCCACTGTGACAGTTTTACCATAATCGGTTAAATCAAAACGAACCATGATGCCCTTATTGGGTCGTTCAATACTGCCATTAACAACCATACCGCCTAAACGAAATTTAGCATCTTTAGGGGCTTTCCCTTCTGCAACTTCAGTGGTGGAAAAGAAGTACATTAAATTTTCATTAAAGGCTTTTAAAGCAAAAGTTGTTGCAGTTGCAACACCAGCCACCATTAATAATATCAATATCAATCGTTGTCTTCTAACAGGGGTCATTATTTTAATCTCTTTTGCTTTAATGCTAATTCACGTAAAAACTGTTTTCTTTGTATAGCTGGCCATACAACATTAAGTAATAACACCACAAATGCTATCCCATAGGACATCCAGACATAAAAGCCATAGCCACCCATGGCTAAAAATTCGTCAAAACTATTCATGACTTTTCCTCCACTAATTTTTTAACCCATTGAGTGTTTTGTTCACGTATTAGTATTTCAACTTTTGCTACCTGTAACATCGCTATTGCATAATAAAACTTAAACGCTGTTGCCATAACTAACAATGGAATCAACATATCCAGATGGATAGAGGGTTTATCCATTTTTGTTACGGTGGGTCCTTGATGCAAGGTATTCCACCATTGCACTGAATAATGGATAATCGGAATATTGACCACCCCAACCAAGGCCAGAATAGCAACTGCTCTAGACGCTGTACGCTTATCTTCAATGGCGCCATAAAGACTGATAACACCTAAATAAAGAAACAATAAAATTAATTCAGAGGTTAAGCGAGCATCCCATACCCACCATGTCCCCCACATGGGTTTACCCCAAAGAGAACCTGTGACTAAGGCAATAAAAGTAAAACTTGCCCCTATGGGCGCACTACTAATCAAAACGACATCAGCAATTTTCATTCGCCAGATCAGCGAAATTGCACCCGCAACAGCCATAACCACATAAATAAATAAAGACATCCAGGCAGCGGGAACATGGACATAAATAATTCGGTAACTATCACCTTGCTGATAATCAGTCGGTGCCAAATAGAGTCCAGCGTATAAACCATAAGCAAGCAGCATTAAAAAAACCACCGTTAACCAGGGCAGGAGCTTATTGCTTAAGTTATAAAAAAAGGGAGGTGAAGCAGTTTTATGATAAAAACGGACAATAGGTGCAGGAATAATGGACATAAATAAACTAATAGTTCGTAAAAATTACTGTAGACACAAAGGCACTACATATAAAACAGGCTGTTAAAATACAAGCCGAAAAAGTCTAGCCAGGCTAAAGCCTTAGCTCCAAATTGTTGAACAATTATAACTACACAGTGAGTTCTCAGAAAAACCAATAATGTGAGTAGTTAATTAACACTCATTTTTAAAGCCGCTGCCGCAGGTAAAGGAGCTAAAACAACAGAAACAAAAAAGATAGCAATCAATATATTAATTTGTGCATCAACAGCTAATCCATTACCTGCCATTTCAACGGCATTACTGGCAAAGATTAAAACAGGCACATAAAGTGGTAAAACCAATAATGATAAAATCATTCCCCCGCGCCTAAGTCCAACGGTTAAAGAAACCCCAATAGAACCGATTAAACTTAAAACAGGTGTAGCTAAGACCAAAGTAATCAATAAAGTTCCCAGTGCTTGCTCTGGTAGCCCTAAAAAAACCGCTAATAAGGGTGCAACAAGCAGTAAAGGCAGCCCCGTTACCAGCCAATGAGCAATTATTTTGGCAAAAACCAAAACAGTGACAGGGTGAGAGCTCAATAACATTTGCTCTAATGAACCATCATCAAAATCTGAACGAAATAAACTATCTAATGACAACATCACAGCAAGCAAAGCTGACACCCAAATAATACCTGGGGCAATAGCTTGTAATAACTGAGTATTTGCACCAACACCTAAGGGGAATAAAGTAACGATTAAAATAAAGAAAAAAATAGGATTGGCAATTTCAGCTCGACGGCGAAAGGCCAGGATTAAATCACGCCGTATTACGGCGAAGAATGCAGACATTAATGACATGAAGATAAATTTATTTTTTGTACGTCGATCTCATGTAAGACCAGGTCATGATGTGAAGTTAAAATAATCATCCCACCAGCGGTGATATGTTCATGCATTAAAGATTCAACCAGCTTAATGCCTTCTTTATCGATAGAGGTGAAGGGCTCATCAAGCACCCACAAACTATTTTTAGTGATCAAAAGTCTTGCTAATGATAACCGACGTTTTTGCCCTGCGGATAATGATTGAACCAGGGAGTCATCATAGCCAGGCAAATGGACCTTATCTAAGGCCTGATCAATAGAATATCGCCCTTGTTGACCTAACGCTAAAGACATTTTCAGATTTTCTAAAACAGTCAGTTCTTTTTTTATGCCATCAAGGTGTCCAACATAAGCCATCTCTGCAAAATACTGACTGTCTTTAATTGCCGTATTACACCAGAACATCTCACCAGCATCCTGCTCTCTAAAACCGCAAACAATGCGTAATAAAGAGGTTTTACCACAGCCATTCTTACCTTCTAGCAACAAAACCTGGTGATTAGTTAGCTTAAAATCCAGGCCTTCAAATAACACTCTATCATCTCTGATACAGCTTAAATTTTTTGCTTCAAAGCATCGCTTATCTAAGGGGGGGCTATCCATATCACCTTTTTTATTAGAGTATATAAGGTGCTTATAATATCAATAAGCAGCGTTTGTTCCCAGTATAACTAAGAATTAATTTTAAATTCTGTGCTTCAACAACAAAAACAATAGTTCCCATGCTCTGCGTCAATGCCATTAAGTTAAGGGACTAGTCCGTTGGGGCGCAGTGCTTTAGCCTGCATTCATAGCTAAAAACAGCAGGCTAAAGCACTGCGCCCCACGCTGGAGCGTAGGGACGATGAGTAGTAATGGTTTATTTATTGCGAGTTGCCTTACGAGGCTAAACGTGTTTTTTCAACTACATCAAACACAAGCCCACCTTTGGCCACTTGATTTCTACCACCGTTTTTTGCAGTATATAACGCAGAATCAGCCGAATGAATTAAATTTGAAGATACATCTGAGGAGCTTTTAGAAGGGGACTTACTGGGATGATAAGTTGATAAACCGATTGAAATAGTGACATTAATCGCTTGTTCATTATAAGACAAAGGAAGCTCTTCTATACTCGCACGAATCCTTTCAGCAATATCATAGCCCATAGTTTCATTGATATTTGATAACAAAGCGACAAACTCTTCACCACCGTAACGCGCCAGTACATCATTACTTCTCAGCTGTTTTTTAATGATCCCGGCTACTGTTGCCAACACATAATCTCCAGCCTGATGCCCGTAGGTATCATTAACTAATTTAAAATGATCGATATCTAAGAACAAACAGCTTAAGGACTCATCGTTCCGTTGCCCTCTATCAATCTCTTCCCCAATACGCTGCTCCAGAAATCGTCTATTATTGACCCCGGTTAAGGTATCAATAAGACTGGTTCTGCGCATGGTTTCAAAATTAAGATTATTCTCAAGGCAAATACTCACCACTGAAACCATATGCTCAATAAAGTCAGTTGCCATATCATTAATAAATCTATTTGGCATAAAGCTGCCTAGATTTAATGAGCCTAAATATTTACCTCTCCGACTGAGTGGGATAATAGCGACGGACACTGGCTTCCTATCCAGCTTAGGGAAAAAACCTGAACAACTAGATTGTCTATAGGTGCCTAAAAAAGGGGTAGGAGATACCCCAAAGGTACTTTTTAATAATTCTTTATCTTGCAGCAAGACAAGACCATCATTACTCTCATAATCATAACCGTCATCAGTTAGAAAACCGGCTATTTCAGCCTTTTCATCTATCAAACAAAAACTGATGACATCTAAATCAAAAAAAGATTTTGCATCGTCCAATAATTGATCAATCATTTCAGCCAATGAATTAAGATTAAGCAATCTCATTTCAAAAACCTGAAATCTTTTTAGCGTCAGACTATTTTTCTGGACTCGATCAAGCATACCATCCAAATGGCTTTGCAAGACGTGCAAGTCTGTAGTGATATCTTCTTCCAAGTTTAGATTCTCTGTAATGTGTCGACCGCGTTAAATTTTAGCAGTTAAATTAAAAGATACAATCCTGTCGAGACTAAAAAGTCTTAAATAGTCATAACATCATGTTAAAATTTGTATTATATCAGCCTCTCTGCAACCTAACACTAAAGCATTAATGTCAAATTCTGTAGCCGATCAAGTAACCTCATTGCGTGAACAAATAAACCAGCATAACGCTCATTATTATACGCATGACAACCCCGTCATTACCGATGCAGAATACGACAGAAAAATTCAACAATTAAAAAAGCTTGAATTAGAAAACCCTGAATTAATGAGCCCTGACTCTCCTACTCAAAAAGTCGGTGGCACCGTGCTGGAGAGTTTTAACAAGGTAAACCATCAAGTCCCCATGCTTTCTTTGGATAATGTTTTCAACGCTGAAGACTTATCCGACTTTATTGAACGCTTAAATAATCGATTAAAAACCACCTCAGAGCTTACTTTTTGTGCAGAACCCAAACTTGATGGGCTTGCAATTAGCTTATTATATGAACATGGACAACTCATAACCGCTGCAACTCGAGGGGATGGTAGCGTTGGGGAAGATGTCACTCATAATGTAAAAACCATCCAAAACATCCCTCACACCCTGTCAGGCGACAACATCCCGGAAATACTTGAGGTTAGAGGCGAGGTAGTGATGCCTATTGCTGCTTTTAATCGCTATAACAAACAAGCTGAAGCAAAAGCTGAAAAAACCTTTGTAAACCCTAGAAATGCTGCAGCAGGTAGTTTGCGTCAATTAGACTCAAAAATCACAGCTAAACGCCCCCTGGCCTTTTACAGTTATGGCATTGGCCAGTTAAAAAACGGTGAGCTAGCGGACAGTCATTACCAACGTTTAATGCAATTAAAACAATGGGGGTTACCAGTCACTAATGAAGTTGAAATTAAATATGGAGCTCAGGGTTGTCTGGATTATTATCAGGCTTTATCAGGCAGCAGAGGCACGCTTGATTACGAAATAGATGGTATTGTCTATAAGATTGATGATATTGCCTTGCAACAGCAACTCGGTTTTATTTCACGCGCACCTCGCTGGGCTATTGCACATAAGTTTCCTGCTCAGGAAGAACAAACGGTATTGCTTAATGTCGACTTTCAGGTTGGCCGTACGGGTGCTATTACCCCGGTTGCCCTATTAGAACCCGTGTTTGTTGGCGGTGTCACCATAAGCAGAGCAAGCCTGCATAATGAAGATGAAATTAATCGTCTAGGGATTAAAATTGGCGATACCGTTGTGGTGCGCCGGGCTGCGGATGTTATCCCGCAAATCACCCGTTCACTACCTGAAAAAAATCAACTATCTAAAGACATTATTTTTCCTGTCAAGTGCCCTGTCTGCCAGTCTGAAATAGAAAAAATTGAAGGCGAAGCCGTTGCCCGCTGCAGTGGTGGCTTATATTGTGCAGCCCAACGTAAAGAAGCCATTCAGTACTTTGCCTCTCGCAAAGCAATGAATATTGACGGCTTAGGTGAAAAAGTTGTCGATCTATTAGTTGATGAAGACCTGATACACACCCCTGCTGACTTATTTTCTTTAAAAGCAGAGCAATTAGTTGATTTGGAACGAATGGGGCCTAAAAAAGCTGACAATCTAATTCACGCGCTAAAAGATTCTAAAAAAACAAGTTTTGCCAAGTTTTTACTGTCTCTGGGTATTCGAGAAGTTGGAGAAGCCACTGCAAAAAATTTAGCAGAATACTTTTTAACTCTGACTGCTTTAAAACAAGCCGAAGTTAAAGGTTATGAGATACAAATAACAATTGCTAAAGACCTCTATCAGCAAAAAGAAACAATCAATCAATTTAGAACTGAAACTGAAGCCATTAAAAACACCTATGCTATTTCAATTATTCACAACAAAATGGATACAGATGAAAAATGGACCTTTAATGGCTTTAATGATGCTGATGAATTCAAAAGCATAGGAATTGCTTGTATTCCTGAGCTGTTATTAACCCAGCTCAATAATAAAAAGGCAGATAGGAATGAAAAATTAATCCTTGATCAGGCTTTATTATATTTAGCTCAATCGCATAAAAAGACACTGCTGGAAGTCAGCGATGTAGGTGAAATTGTTGCCAAACATATTTACACCTTTCTTCGCCAACCACACAACCTTGAAGTCATTGATGCTTTGCTTGAAGCAGGCATACACTGGCCCGAGCTTGTTGCAAAAGAACAGCAAGCCCTGCCTTTAGCCGATAAGACTTACGTTTTAACGGGCAGCTTAAATAAAATGAAGAGAAATGATGCCAAAGCAGCACTGCAAGCCTTAGGCGCCAAAGTTTCTGGAAGTGTTTCAGCAAAAACTGATTGTGTTATTGCTGGAGAAGCTGCAGGTTCAAAATTAACCAAGGCTCAAGAGCTTAATATTCCAGTGCTTGATGAAGAGGGGTTAATTGCTTTATTGGCGTCGTTTGAAACCAGCACTAAGGAACCTTAAAAGAATGAACTTACCCGCTTTAAAGCTCCACTACCATTAAGTTTAAGAGTAATGCTAGTGGAGCGCAGTGCTTTAGCCTGCATTAGGCAACTCGCAATAAATAAACCATTACTCATCGTTCCTACGCTCCAGCGTGGGAATGCAGCTTGTGATG